>Ga0194063_10000856_pt1 | contig 20977 bp, 21 predicted proteins | sample SepL3720m_MetaG_FD_155459 | JGI IMG/M metagenome (GOLD analysis project Ga0194063, IMG submission 155459) | Anoxic zone freshwater microbial communities from boreal shield lake in IISD Experimental Lakes Area, Ontario, Canada - Sep2016-L373-20m | ecosystem: Environmental > Aquatic > Freshwater...
GTGAGATGGGTTACTTGACGTGTGCCGAGACGAGCTTGGTCATCTCAAAAATGCTGACCTGCTTCTTGCCGCCGAAGACCGCTTTGAGGGCGGGGTCGGCGTTGATCATCGTCCTCTTCTTGGGATCCTGAAGATTGTTCTTCTTGATGTAGTCCCAGAGCTTCTTGGTCATTGCGCTGCGAGGCAGCGGCTTTGAGCCGACGATGACGGCGAGCACTGCGTCCGGCTGGATGGGCTTCATCAGCGCCGGGTTCAGCTTCCGTTTGACCTTCTTGGCTGGCTGCGCCGTCCATGGAACTGGGGTAACCGGCCACATTGACATCCAGCACGCCCCCCTCATCGTAAATCGCGTATGCGTAGCGGCCCAGAACCGGGTTGCTGCCCCCACGGGGAAGGTCGGGGGAAAAAGCCTGCGGATTCGAGCCGTTGCGAGTGACGTAAACCCAGTCGGGGGCAAAAGTGGCATTGCCTCCGCTCCAAGCGGGTGCAACCCCGGGTCCCGCAATGCTTGTTAGATCTGTTTTTGTGAGAAGAAGTGGCGCGTTCCAGCGTCCGGCAGAAACAAATCGGCCCTCTTTGGTGGGCCAGCTCGTGGAAACCTGGGCGGCGCGATTGCTTGGCGGGTATGTTGAAGAAAATATCTTGGTGCCGTTATAAGTGGCAGACTGGTCAAAAAACGGGACGCCGGAGACGCTCCATTTCACGAGGTTGACTTGATTGGAGCCCGACAGTGTGATGAGGCTTGTGCGATAAGGGACCGCTGCGGCGGGGGTCGTGGGATAAAAGATCGTTGTCGAATTCGACGTGGCGGAGGTGGTGGCAGTCGAACCGGCCATGATTTCCTGGCGAAGGTCGGCGAGGATGGTTGCCGTGGCCATCTGTTCGATGCCGGTGGCTTTTTCACTGGAGGCGAATGCGTCGGAGAGTTGCCGTCCAGCGATGGCGCGTGAATAAAGAGCCATCAGGAGAAAAGTCACCATGACGACCAGCGCCAAGGTGATGACCAAGGCGAAGCCCCTCTGTTTGCGAACATCAAATAAGGATGGCTGGCGTGGTTTCAATCGGAGTTAATCTTTCTACAAGCTGATAATAATATGAACGCAAGGATTGCTTTTGTCTCCTCACATAAAGATGTGAGATCCACGAACCGGCCGCCGCCCGCATAGTGTGGGATAGGCAACCCCTATGGCACTTTTGCGGATGTACCGAGATTTGCATGGGGGTTCAAGACGGGAAATGCTTCATGGAAGGAAGCCCCCCCAAACTTTGTCAGCTCGCTCGGGTCGAGGCACCCACATGACGGATTCAGGATTCTCGAGGTATTGAAGCCAGATCGGCACTCCCGGGAGCAATCCTAAAAGCTTGTAGCAGCCGGGAGATTTCACAACAAGTTCCCGACCGGATTGATAGGCAGGATTGCGCTCCCATTCGAGCGTGCTGCCCGACAGGTGAGGGAACCATGCCAGCCCTCCGTGAGCTCGAACCTCCTGGTAATCAAAACCGAAATCCCGCACGCACCATGCGCCAAACGTGAGCGGCAGCTCGGGGTCGGCGCTGATCGTGGCATGGGCCCAGCCTGGAGGGACTACCACCACCTCGCCAATTCCGGCGGTTACGGCAAAGCAGCGCCCAGGGTCGTCATTGGCCGTCTCTTGCATGAGGATGACTGCCTTGCCGCTCCAGATTTCATAAAGTTCAGCAGTTGATCGCCCGCAGCTTGGGCTTATCGCATGGATGTGTCCTTGCGAGCGCACGGGCTCAGACCCGAGCTTCCCTGCCGCATACGTGACGGCACCGAAGAGAAGGTTGCGCGCAATCAAGCCTTTTTTTTGAGAGAGAGTGCCGACATCCATCGCAATGGCATAGACGGGATCCGGCCCGGAACAGTTCGGATCGCGCAGGCTCGGACGAATGGCATCGAGTGTGCGAACCTCACACGGCGGACCGAAGACCCCTGGGCCGTAGCTGAAGCCGAGAGGGTCAGCTTCAGCCCGAATGTCAAAGCCGGGAAGCTTCATGGGTTGGCACGCACAAAGGCCTTTACGGTTGCATATTCCCGCTGGCCGCCTGGATTGGCGGGCCGGATGGTATAATCCCCAACCGAAGCAGGCACGATGAAGGTTTCGGCGTAATGCACCACGAACGGGGCAAAAGCTCCCGTTGGGCTCTCAACGACCACCTCATCCCCTTCCACCAGATTGAGAACATTGACTCCACCCCTCTCCGCGCCTCCCGTGGTGTGCGTCACTTTTCCAGTAAACCAATGGCGCCGGGTTTCAATGAATTCCGCCGGATGCAGTCCGGTGCGTTCCTCCCTCCACCCCTCCCCGGAGGCAAGCGGCTCAATTTGATTGACCAAATGTGCCCGGGCATAGGATTCGTCCCGGTGCCACTGAATCACTTTGCTGCCCTTGGCAATATTGACCGGGCGCGGATTTCCATCCAGACCCAGACGAGCCCAATCCCATAGCTTGAAGGTAAAGATATACGGGGTTGCGCTGATTTCGAGCACCATGGCATTGGAGCCAGAGCAATGGAGGGTGCCTGCAGGGATCAGGAAGTGGTCGTGCTTCTTAGCAGGAAATCCGGCAGCAAATCGACCGGCATCGAAATGTTTTTCTCCGCGCTGCGCCGCCTCCAAATCAGCGATCATCGCGGCAGGATCGGTCCCGTCCTTGCATCCGAGATAAACCACGGCGCCGGGCTCCGCATCCAGCATGTAGTAGCTTTCGTCCTGAGTATATGGCAGCCCGAACTGCTCGCGTGCGAATTCCGTTAACGGATGAACCTGGAACGAGAGGTTGCCGCCACCCATGGTATCCAGAAAGTCGAAGCGGATCGGAAATTCCGGTCCAAAGCGCCCGTAAACAGGCTCGCCCAAAAGCTTGCGCGGCTCGCGAAAGACGACGTTGATTGAGGGAATCTCTACTGTAACTCCCTGATCGAATTCCAAAAGCAGCGAATTCTCTTCGGGAACGCAGTCGAAGCACCAGGCATAGTTGGGCGGCCCATCGGGCAGCTGGCACACTTCGCGCATCCACTGGCCGCCCCAGGGGCCGGGATCAAAAAATGGGACAACCCGGAAAGGACGGCTGGCAGCTGCCTCGAGCCCGGCCAAATGCGCAGCGCCTGCGATCATCTTCGGAGCGGAGGGAATCGTGGTATCAAGAAGGAAATCCCATCGGTCCATAGTGGCCATCTTCAGCCGGTCGGCAACTCGCCAGTCGATGAAAAAGCTGCGCTTGTATTGGATCGAAGCCTTTTGGCCCGGATTTTGCGCCCCGAGGTTTTCGGCTTCCCCCCGACGCTGGCGGAGCTGGCCCTCCCAGCGGGGCATGTCGGCATAGATGAGGACGTCTGCCTCAGCCGCAAGCAGGAACGCTCCGGGACCAATCACAAGGCCCAGCCCGTTCGAATCGCCCGGACCAAAGCCCCGCATCGCTTCAGAAACTTTGGCAGGATCAAAAAAATCCGGAAGCACGAGGGTTTGGTTCAAATAGCCGAAAACCGGATCGTCGCCGCCCAGGAACGGAGCGACCAAGTTTTCCACCTCGGCGGAAGATTTGAAAACAGATCGCGTGTCCAGGGTTCGTGCCGGACGGAGCTGGGTCGCAAGCTCGTCCAGCAAGGCATCGACATCCACTCCTGGATAGCACTCGATCGCAACAAGACATCGTTCGCCTCGGGCTTTGACCTGAGAGCGCAGCCTGCCAATGATGGCATCCCATCCCGCCCAGCATTCACTAGAGTGGGCAGCCGGAACTTTGACCGTCGGAAATTTATCGTAGTTTTGGGATCGGAGCCCGAGCCGGGAAAGGTAGTTCATAAAAAGAGATTCAGCGGTCTGCGAGGACAGGGGTTGCGTCACGTTCGAGGACGATTTTACGAAAATTGCGAGAGGCGATCGCTCCATAATCATGTCCGGCATTGGACGGGTAAATCCCGAGATAAACCAAGGGCACGGCACCCGTATTGATCGTGCGGTGAGCGGTATGCCCAGGAACATAGACGCAGGAGTTCTCCCCCAAGGTGACCAGCCGGCTTTCCCCGCTGGCCTCGTCTTCCAACAGCATCAGGCCGCTCCCGCTCAACCCGACGTAGATCTCAGCCGCCGGGCGATAGGAATGGTAGTGGCCTTTCGTCAGATAATATTCCTGGCCGATTTTTCCCGGGTAAAGAATGCCCAGTCCATAGTGGAGCTGGCCGTCGCCGGAGGAGGGCTCGACGGCAGTCACCGCGTAAAGCAGAGGGTTCCCCACAGCCAGAGCAGCATCGTAGGCGCCCTCGTCGGCGAAACAGCCTCGGAGGTCAGCAAGGTGGCGCTCCACCATGGGCCGGCTTCCGATTCGGGCAGAATCCAATCCGTAGGTGACCGAGAGGTCTTCGGGAAGAATAGTATTAAGCATGTTGTTTAAGTTTTGGAATGGGATCAATGCCTCCTGCACGCAGAGCGTTGAGCGCGGCACCATGAACGGTTGAGTGCTCCGGATCGACAAGGCAAGCCCCCTTGCAGGACTTCCTGATGGCTGCCTCAATCAACGGCAGATAGCAGGGGCCGGAACGGGCGCATCCGCCCAAAATAACCACCTCCGGGCCCTCGGGGAAATGCAGGCTCTTTGCGGCCCCCGCAACCAGGTTGCCCAGTGCCTTTGCACCTTCCAGCAAAATCCGTTTTGCGGTGGCATCACCTTCCTCCGCACAACGTTCGACGACGGGAGCAAAACCCGCCAGCTCGTCCGGGGTCCATCTCTCGACATAAAGCCGGGCCAGAATTTCATTCGGCTGGCTAAGGCCCAAAAATGCGAGAGTGGCTGGCAGGAGATGGGTCTGAGGTGCCCTGCCGTCTGCTGCCCGCGCTGCAGCTCGAAATGCGGCAAGTGCGAGGCCGATCCCCCCGCCGACATCGTCCAGGAGCCAGCCCCATCCGCCGCACATGAAGGTTCCCGCCGAGGCATCCCGGCCAAGACAGTTGGTTCCGGTCCCAGCAATGAGGGCGATGCCTGGCCTGCCAGTGAGCCCTCCCGCCAGGGCGTTGTGCAAATCGTTTGCCACGGTAATCTCGCCTGCCGGCCCGATGCCTGCCATCTCCGCAGCCGAAGTCAGTCTCGCCACATCCACCGAAGCTTTGATTCCTGCGCATCCTAGAAACACGGCATGAGGGATCGGCTTTGTCAGCCCAGCCTGCCGACCCGCTTGAGCCGCTGCGTTCCGAATGGCTTCAACCGCCGATTTCATGCCGACGTTATGGTAATTGGACGCCCCCGCTTCGCCTTGCCCGAGCAGGTTCCCTTTCGAATCGACAAAAACCGCCCTGGTTTTGGTCCCCCCGCCATCGATCCCGAGAAAGAGTTTCATCCGGGCATTTTTGCCTTGGCCCGCAGAAGAAACAAGGTATATAACAGATCATAACATCTTATTGGAATCATAACATGCATCTTGCAATCCCCGCGACCCGACACCAGCAGATCCTCTCCATTCTCCACAATCAAGGGGAGATTCGCCTTTCGGCAATCTGCAAACAATTCGAGGTCACTCCGATGACCGCCTGGCGGGATTTGAAGCAACTGGAAGAGCTCGGGCTGCTGCGCCGGATTCACGGCGGAGCTAAGGAATCAGGAGCTGCAAACAGAGAATTCAATTTCGAGAGCAAGTCGGGAGAAGCCGGCGGTGCCAAGGCGCTCATCGCACAAGCTGCGGTCAAAGCGTTCGTGCATGAGGGAGACGTTGTTGCGATGGAGGGAGGGACAAGCGTCGCGGCCCTGGTGGACGCATTGCCCGAGCAGCGAATCTCGATTCTGACGAACAGCATGCCGGTGGCGCTGCGCCTCCGCCAACGGCGCCCCTCGCTTCCTGTCCAAGTCATCGGAGGAAGCCTCAGCACGGTATCGGGGAACACCATCGGACCGGAGGCGCTGAAGCAAATCCGCAACTGCAGGATCTCAACAACATTTTTGAGCGCGACAGGCTGGGATCCCCTGCACGGGCCGACAGACCCGAACCCGCTCGAAATCGAGGTCAAGCGCGCATTCGCTGCCTGCTCGGATCGGGTTGTCTTGCTGATGGATCACCGGAAGTTCACGGTGACATCAGCCTCCATCGTGCTCCACCCGCGCCGGGTGCATGCGCTGGTCACCGATCAGCAGCCCCCGCCAGAAGCTGCCGATCTCTTGGGCTCACATGAAGTTCGCATCCTTGTCGGGGGCGAGTAGTAACGGAACAGAAAACCTGCATCGAAGGACAGTCGGGCTTGGTCGAGCCTTCGCTCCCTTTGGCCTCTCGCTTCCAGGTCGAACGGATCTTAAAAGCCAGTGAAAACAATCTTCCAGTTTGATTCGGGCATGTCCAAGAGGTTTCCGAAGCAATCTCGGTTGGATCGAAAGCGCGTAAGAATCCCAAAATCAGGCTGATCCGGGCGAAAATGAAAGACGACATTTGGAAATGAGCATTTCACCTTGAAGAGCGTCTTTCCCGTGGATTCCTTTTTGAAGGATATCGTCGCGTCAATGAGATCAAACCAGAGTTGCCGATCTTTTTTGACTATATCTGGATGGGCACTGGAGAAGGCGGGCTCTCCATCAACCTCAATGAGGAGGTCATCTGAAAGTTCCTGTGGTATTTTTAATACCTGTTCCCACCTTCCGGGCGGGTTTTTATCTGTGTCCCATTTCGTTTTTATGTCAACCACGCCACCCTTCACACTTGCTGTCGAGGTCAGCCTCAGCTCGCCTTCCTTGAACTGGAAAAGCAACCCGGGTTGACCTCCATCATCGCCCGTTAAGGATCCTCGGGACGGAGATTCTGCGACATCATAAAAAATGGTTAGATCCGGTAAATCAGTTAAGATCCTAATCGTGTTTTTGTTTACCTCCACATTGACAGGACGCTCGGCTGCCGAGGAGATGGCAGGCATCAATGCTAACATCCAAATAAATCGTTTCATTCCCTTTGGGTCAGATGCCCCGAAGCTTGCTTCGGCTTAGTTCGCTGCTGTTCTGAATTCATATTTTAAATGCCTCGGAGCTTGCTCCGGGGTGCTTTACGAAGTCTGCGAGTATCTATGGAGACAAAACCGCAGCTGGCGAAGCGTCACGTTTTGCGCGGCGGCGCAGGAAAATCGTGAACATCGCCAGGCCGGACGCCAAGAGTGCCCAAGTGGAGGGCTCGGGGACGGTGTAGAGAGCGATGTCATTGCCGCCGGTCAGAACTACGGCCCCGCTGTCACCGAAATCGGCGGAATAGGTGATATACAGATTCTTTCCGCCAAATGTTCCGACAAGAGAGCCGTCGGAGGCGAGACCACTAAACGTGCCGCTGCGGGTTGCGCCCGAGTTGAGTTGGAAGATGCCGAATGCCTGGTTGTCGGCGAGGCTGAAGGAATTGATGAGCGAGACACTCAGCGTGCCGGCGAGGGTCAGCGTGGGAGTCGCGCCGGTGAGCTTGATCCGGTCATACTGTTCTGTGGTGTTGAGCGTGAACGATGTGCCGCCGAGTTCGATCTGGGTTTGCGGTGTTCCGGCGCTCGCCACGAGGGAGAGGCTGCCTCCAAACTTCAGAGAGCCCGCGCTGCTTGCGCCAGGGGCCAGGTTGCCATCCGTGATCGTCGTTGCCCCGCCGATGGTGCCGTAGCCACCCAATGTGCCGCTCGCACTTACGGAAACGGTGCTGCCCGAGGCGAGAGAAGCGCTGGAGCCAACGGTGTTGCCAATAAGCAGCGTGCCCACGCTGACTGTGGTCGTGCCGGTGTAGGCGTTCGCGCCAGAGAGGGTTTGCGTGCCACTGCCGTTTTTAATGAGCGAACCGGAACCGGTGAGGTTCCCACTGTAACTTGCGGTATTTGCGCCGATCGTCAGGGCGATGGCGGCGGTGGCATTGTTTGTCAGCGCCAGATTCTTGTCTCCGCTTAAGCCGCCAAAGGTGAAGGCGTTGCCCGCGACTGTGCTATCGAACACGACGGTGCCGGTATTGGCGACAGTGTAATTCAGCGTGCTGGTTTGCAGAGCATTGGCATGCATCAACTGGAGCGTGCTGTTGCCTTTGATGTTGGTTTCCCCAGAATACGTATTGGCCGCATACAGTTTGGCGATGCTGCCTGTGACACCGTCAAAGGTCAGCCCATAGCTCCCGCCGCTCTCACCGATGGCATTGTAAACACTCGTGGTGATAGAAGTGCCGACAGCTCTCGTGCTCTTGATGGTGACATTGTTGCCCATGAGGGTGATGGGCACGTCAGCGCCGGCTGTCAATGAACCGATGGGAAGAGTGCTATTAACATTTCCCTGGAGCACAGCCGTCCCTGTGGCTCCGCCGAGTTTCAAGGTGGCAGAGCTCTTGCCTCCCGCACCGGAGGTGACATGGTCAATTACATTCACCTGAACCGTCCCCTGTTTCAACTCCAGCGTGCCGTCCGCGCGGCCGACATTAGAGGTGTTACCATCATTTCCCAAAGTAATGGTACTGGCCTGCAGGAGAACGCCTGAACCATTCACCGTCATCGTTCCAGTGGCCGTTCCTGTAATACTCGCGCCATTTCTTAAATTGCCCACTCGCAGGGAACCCGTCAGGCTCAAATTTCCACTCGATAGGGTGTAGGAAGCGGTCGAATTCGCAGACCCTAAAACATAGCCAATCGACATGCCCTCCCCAGGAGCCGATGTAATTACCCCCCCGATTTGCTCCACCGTCGCGTTTGCGTTCTCCCCAATGTGAACCTGGCCCGCTGTAAACGTATTGTTCCCCCCAAGTTGAATCGTCCCCGGACCGTTGAAATACACGCCCCCGCTTCCCGTCGGAGCGTTCAGGTTTGCATTGATCGTTAAAGTTTTGCCGTTCGCAACTGCCACTGTGCTGGCGGTGGCATTTCCAAAGGTGATCCCGCTGCTCGCATCCAAACTGGCGAGCGTCATGGTCTGATTTGCGGTGATGCTTTTTCCAGAGAACAGATACACATTCCCGCTCACCGTGACTGTCGAGCCGGAGGTCAGGCTCGTGTCAAACAGTGCCAGATTCGCACCAGGACTGACCCAGGTGGCGTTGGCGGACGACCAGTTGGTGGCTGTCGTATCCCATGTCCCCCCCGCCGCAGTCGTCCAAGTATAGGTGGCAGCTTGAGAGGTGAGCCCACCAGCGAGCAGCGCGGCCACCACGGAGACAATTCTGAGGATTTTCCTTGGGATAATCATATTGCGTGAGGAGGTTAAAAGGGGTCTGTTACTCGGGTTTTTGGACTGATTGATACTCCGCATTATATGGAAAAAAAGGGTTCTGTCATGTCACATAAAGATGTGACACGCCCCCGCCTTGGCGCGTCGGTTTTTATCCATTCCCACCCTCCTTCGGGTGGTGGGTGCTGAACTTGAGCGCCGCTTCGGTGCGGTTATGGACGTGGAGTTTCTCGTAGATGCGTTTGATATGGCTGCGGACGGTGTTCAGTGAGATCCGGGTGAAATCCGCGATATTCAGTATCATGGTGAGATAGGAGACACAGACAAGGTCATTTTTCTCTCCGGAGGTCCCGCCGCAGACATTTTGTGTGTTCGACGGAACCCGGCGGGGGCCTCGCCAGTGACCTGTTTGAACACCCGGCTGAAATACGCGCGGTTGGGAAACCCGGTTTTTTCAGCGATGTCATCGACGGTCTCGTCATCTTGGAGGAGCCGCCGCGCCGCCTCACGCACGCGCATCTCGGTGACATAGCGGGCAGGCGATGTGCCGAACTGGCTTCTGAACGCGCGGTTGAAACCAGCCGGGCTCATCCCGGCCAGCCTGGCCAACGCCTGGATCGCCAGCCTCGTGTCCAGGTTGGCCTCGATGTGCTCGGCAACCCTTTCCAGATTTTTGGGAACCGGCGGCTGCCAGGAAAGTTCGGGCCGGGAAAGCGTGATTTGCAGCAACGCGAGGCTGTTCCGGTAAGGGGCATCGTCGGGCCGCAGCTCCGGATTGGACAGAACGAACTTCTTCACATCGCGGATCAGACACAGATCGGTATCCCTCACCTTCAGCAGAACCGGCGGGACAACATCGTAGTGAAGCCTGCGCGTGAAACTGAATGCCATCCAGAACGTCGGCACCGGGTTGCCCCCCAGGCAATGGAAGAGGCAGTGTGGCGGAATGAGCATGATCCGGCCGGGCACCAGCTCCACCATCCGCTCGCCAAAGACGACGCAGTGGCCGCGGGATGCGTTATGGTAGAACCTCCAGAACGGGCTGAACACACCGGGGAAATTCCAGTGCGAGTTCGCCTCCAGAAACCCCGTCTCGTGGAGGGAAACCCCCGATCGGCCGGGCTTGATCCCCAGCGGGTCGAACTCGATTCCCACACCAGAAAACGGCTGGTCGTAGGATCCTCTGTTCACACGGCGATTGATCGGATCGGACATATCTTTGATGGTTTCAGATATAGACGAAACCTTCAACGAAAGACTACTTGTGCAGGCATGGGCATGTTCAATACCGTTGGAAAATCCGTCTCTGCCACCGGACGCAAGGTGACGACACTGGAGAAGCTCGACCGCATGAACAAGGCGCTGAGCCACCTGGAGCCGGACCGGGTTCCGATCAGCGACTTCTTTTGGGGCGGGTTCACGAAGCGCTGGCGCGAGGAGCTGGGGCTGGCCCCGGACGCAAACCCCTACTACCACTACGACCTCGACTGGATCGCCACCGTGCCGAACATGGATCCGTGGATCCGGCCGTTCGAGACGCTTGCCGAGAGCGCGGAGGAAGTGACGGTGAAAACCGGGTTCGGCGCGATCATGCACAAGCATCTTTCGTTCCCGATGCCGGAGATGACAGGCTGGGAGACCGACACGTTCGAGAAGCTGCAGGGCGCGAGGTTCGATCCGCCGGACGATCCCCGGCGGTTCTTCAGTGCGGGCGACAACCAGATCGCCGGCGTGGGAGACGGGTTCGAGCGGAACTCGCCCGCATGGATCGAAACCGTCAAGTCGCTCCATCCGGATTTCCCCGTTTACGGCAGCATCATCGAGGTGAGCGAGTGCCTGACACGTCTTGTCGGACAGGAAAACGCGCTCATGTGGATGGGGGAATATCCGGAGGAGATGGGCGAGGTGGCCAACCGGATCGGCGCGTATTATCTTGCCATGGCGAAGGCCGAAATCGCCGCGGGGGGCGGGCTGCTCGACGGGTTCGTGATCTGGGGCGATGTCGCCTACAAGAAGAGCATGTTGTTCTCCCCGGTTTACTGGCGGGAGTATTTCAAGCCGTGGGTGGCCCGGATCGCCGGGGCGGCCCACGCAGCCGGCCTGCCGGTGATTTATCACGGCTGCGGGAACGTCCACGCGATCTTCGAAGACTACATCGACGCCGGGATCGACGCCTACAACCCGCTCGAAGTGAAGGCGGGAATGGACTGCGTCGATCTCCGCAAAAAGTTCGGCCACCGCATCGGATTTTGCGGCAACAGCGACATGCAGGTTTGGGAGAGCGGCGACCTGGAGGCGATCAAGAGCGAGGTTCTGCGCAAGCTCAATGCCGCCAAGGGAGGCGGGATGATTTTTCAAAGCGACCACTCGGTGAGCAGTTCCGTGTCAGGAAAAACCTACGATTACATCGTGAAGCTCGTTCGGGAATACGGCCGCTACCCGCTGCAGCTTGGCGAATCTGACGAGAGCATCTAAAAACCGCTGATTGCATAACATTTTCCGCTACCGGAAAAACCGTCGTAACGCTAATAACATCCCATGAGCCCCCCAAAACGATACGGCATGGTCCTCGCGCTTCAGCCCGACAAGGTGGAGGAATACAAGCGGCTTCACGCCGCAGTTTGGCCCGACGTCCTTGAGATGATCCGGTCCTGCAACATCCGGAACTACTCGATCTACCTGCGCTCTCTCGATGACGGCCAGCACTACCTCTTCAGCTACTTCGAATACATCGGCGAAGACTTCGCGGCCGACATGGCAAAGATGGCGGCCGACCCGGCGACCCAGAAATGGTGGGATTGCTGCAAGCCCTGCCAGAAACCGCTCAAACACCGCGCCCCCGACGAATGGTGGAGCCCGATGGAAGAGGTGTTCCATCTCGACTGACCACCCGTAGCCATCCTCGGATAGTCTGCCCAAGGCAACTCTTATGATATCTGCAAATCCCATACTTGGCGTCCTCCTGCATGCGGTGGGGGCACTTTCCGCCGCGCTTTGCTACACGCCGCAAAAAGCGACTCGCCGATGGTCGTGGCAGACCTACTGGCTGGCCCAGGCGTCCGTGTGCTGGCTCCTTCTGCCGATACTCGGAGCCTGGCTGACCATACCGGACCTTGTGCAGGTAATGAAAGAGGCGCCGCTTTCCGCGATGCGGAATGCGTTTCTCCTTGGGGCGTTCTACGGCATCGGGGGAACGGCCTTCGGGCTGGCCATCAAGCATCTCGGATTTTCGTTGACCTATGCGGTTGCCATTGGGATTTCCTGCGTGCTGGGCACGTTGCTGCCCCCGCTGGTTTCCGGTCAGCTCGCCGTGGTATTTGGGCGCACCGGGGCGGGCTGGGTGATGGCCGGTCTTGGGATCGGCGTCGTCGGCATCCTGCTCTCCGGGCTCGCCGGGCGCCTCAAGGAACTGGATCTGGACGGCCAAAACAGCGGGTTCAATCTCAAAAAGGGGTTGCCGCTCTGCCTGCTCGCGGGAGTTCTTTCCGCAGTTTATGGGTTTTCGCTCGCGGCCGGTGAGCCGATCGCTGTGGTAGCCGCCAGCCACGGAGCCGGCGTCTTTCAAGGCAATGTGGTTTACATTTTTTCGAACAGCGGAGCGTTTCTGACCACCGGGCTCTATTGCCTCTGGCTGCATCTCCGGCACCGGACATTTGGAGAATTCGTCGAGCTGCCGGCTGGCCCGGAACGGCGCGCCCTGCCCCTCAATTTTGCCCTCGCCATCCTCACCGGATGCCTCTGGTATGGGCAGTTCTTTTTTTATGGGCTTGGTCACGTCCGGATGGGCGAATTCAAATTTTCCAGCTGGGGCATTCACATGATCATGCTTGTCCTCTTCAGCAGCCTGGCAGGTCTCATTCTTCGCGAGTGGCAGGGATGCCGCGGGCGCACATGGTCGGCTTTGGCGTCCGCCCTTTTTGTGCTCGTTGTTGCGGTATTGTCCCTCGCCTACGGAAGCTACCTCGGCGAGTCTGTCGTGGCGCACTGATTCTCCACGATGCCATGCCGGGAACGAGCGCGTAAAACGGAATCCTTTCTGACAAAATGAGCATACAGATCAACTTCTTGGACTACGCGGTCATCGCGGCTTACCTGCTGGGGATTGTCGGTATCGGCGTGCATGCCGGGCTTCGCCAGAAGCGGGGAAAGAGCGAAGCCACCGGATATTTCCTGGCGGCCAACAGCCTGAAATGGCCGGAAATCGGGCTCTCCTTGTTTGCCACAAACATTTCCTGCGTGCACTTGGTAAGCCTGGCGCAGGCCGGATTCGACAAGGGGCTCCTGATGGGGAACTTCGAGTGGCTGGCCGGTTTCACACTGGTGCTGCTTTCGCTGGTTTTCGTTCCGTTCTACATCCGGTCAAAAGTTGCCACCCTGCCCGATTTTCTGGAGCGCCGCTACAGCCGAGAATGCCGGGACTGGCTGGCCGTGGTCTCGATGGTGGCCGCCATCATTTTCCACATCGCCTTCCCGCTCGTCACCGGCTGGGTCGTGCTTCATGGGGTTTTCGGCATTGAAAAGTGGACCTGCATTTTCATGATCTGCGGGTTGACCGCCGCCTATACGGTATTCGGCGGGCTGGCCGCGGTGGTCGTCACGGAGATGGTTCAGGCCATCGTCCTACTGGTCGGTGCTGTCCTGATCACATGGTTTGCGTGGGACAAAGCCGGCGGGTGGGACGGAATGGTTGCCACGCTCCAAACCAGCGGGGAAATGACGAAGCTCTCCATGCTGCGGTCGGCGGAAGTAGATCCGGAATTCCCCTGGTATGCAATCCTTCTGGGCTACCCCGTGCTGGGCATCTGGTATTGGTGTGCGGATCAAACCATCGTGCAACGCGTCCTTGGCGCGAAGGATGAAAACCATGCCCGCATCGGCCCGCTCTTTTGTGCAGCGATCAAGATTCTCCCGCTTTTCATTTTTGTCCTCCCCGGCCTCTTGTTTTTCGCCGTCCTCAAGCAGGGGCACCTGCCCGGCGTCGAGGTCGCCAACAGCAAGGAAGTGTATGGAATCATGATCAAGAGCCTGCTTCCGCACGGGCTGTTCGGCGTGATTGCCGCCGCGCTCATGGCGGCCCTCATGGGAAATCTCGCCAGCGCGGCGAACTCGACCGCGACGCTCTTCAGCTACGATATCTGGAAGCGGTTCCGTCCGGAGACACCGGAGCACCGCCTCGTATGGATCGGGCGCATGGCTTCTCTGGGCTCCTTCGCACTGGGGATCGCTCTGGTCCCACTCCTCGACAGGTATGAAAGCATCTTTGCGGGCCTCAACGACATCATTGCCCATCTGGCACCGCCGATCACCTGTGTCTTCCTGCTGGGGGTTTTCTGGTCGGCGGCTTCCGCCCGAAGCGCCAAGTGGACGATGTGGATCGGGTCCGTAGCAGGGGTTGTCATCTACTCGCTCAAAACCCTTCACCCCTGGCAGCCGGATGCCATGGGGTGGATGCCGTCGTTCCTTTACAAGACCCCGTTCATGCTCATGGCCTTCTATATGTTCGCGGGATGCGTGGCATTCCAGATCCTGCTCACGGTTCTGCTCCCGAAGGCCGCGCACGAGGACCCGCAGAAGCTCTATTGGAAACATCCTCTCGATTGCGTCCGCACCCCGGGCTGGCCGGGCCTGGGCGACTACCGGATCCTTGCCGCCGCAACATCTGTTTGCTTTCTCATCCTCTACTTCCTGTTCAAATAAACCAAAACCATGAAAATCCACGCCCATCTCCTCGCCGCCGTCTTGATGCTCACGGGCTGCCAGACGCCGTCCGCCGTCAGACCTGTCTATGGCCCCACCAATCCATCGCTTCCCTCTGGAGCGAATCGAAGAGGCCTTTGATATCAATATTCGCCAGCAAGGGCTGAAAGTTGCCGTTCTGCCAGACCGGCAGTCATCGCATCAAACATAACCATCCTTATGATCTTCAAGCTCTTTGTGCCCTCGGTGCCCGTGCCCGAAACGATCACGCAAATTGCCTCCGCCGAACTTCCATGAACCCCGCGACTTCCCCCTCCGCTCCCTCCCGATCGAAAGCCGTCTCCAAATTCCGATGGATCGTCTGTGGGCTGCTGTTTTTCGCCACGACGATCAACTATATCGACCGGCAGATTCTTTCGTTGCTCAAGCCGATCCTGGATGACCAGCTCGGCTGGACGAGCACCCAGTTTGGGGCGATCAATTCGGCGTTTCAAGCCGCCTACGGCATCAGCCTGTTCGGCTTCGGCTGGTTCATTGACAGGCACGGGACAAAGATCGGATATGCGATTTCCATTCTGGCCTGGAGCCTGGCGGCGATGGGCCACGCGCTCGTTTTTTCCATCTCCGGATTTTTTGTCGCGCGCATCGCGCTCGGGCTCGGCGAGGGCGGCAACTTTCCCGCAGCCATCAAGGCGACGGCGCAGTGGTTTCCAAAAAGGGAGCGCGCCTTCGCGACAAGCCTGTTCAATTCCGGAGCGAACGTCGGCGCGATCCTTGCGCCCGCAGTGGTTCCGCCGATCGCCTATGCGCTTGGCTGGCATTGGGCCTTTATCTTTGCCGGAATCGCGGGGCTCGTGTGGATTGTTTTCTGGTGGCTTCTCTTCGATCGACCGGAGGACTCGAAACGCGTCTCCGCCAGCGAGCTTGCCTACATCGAGGCCGACGGGTCCGACCCGGGAGACGCCGGAGTTTCCTGGGGCGCGATCCTTCGTCACCGCGAGGCCTGGTCGTTCATCGCCGCAAAGTTTCTCACAGATCCCGTGTGGTGGTTCTTTCTGATCTGGCTCCCGGATTTCTTCAAAAAAACGCGCGGTCTGGATATCAAACATAGTTGGACGCTGCTCGTGAGCATCTACTCGATCATCACTGTGCTCAGCATTCTGGGAGGATGGGTGACGGGCTATCTTACCGGCCTCGGATGGAGTGTTACCCGCGCCAGAAAGACCGGCATGTTAGCTTTTGCTCTCTGTGTGCTGCCGATCGCGTTCGTCACGCTGGTCGGCGACTGGACCGCCGTGCTGCTTATCGGCCTTGCCGGGGCGGCCCATCAAGCCTGGTCAGCCAACCTTTTCACCACGGTTTCCGACATGTTTCCCAAGCGTGCGGTCGCCACGCTCACCGGTGTTGGCAGCACAGCGGGTTCGCTGGGAGGAATGGCCTTCCCGCTCCTGACAGGAATCGTGCTCGACCAGTTCGTGAACGGCTATGCGATCATTTTTGGCTTTTGCTCTGTTTCCTACCTCATTGCCTTTGGCGTCAACCAAGTCCTCGCACCGAGTTTTGAACCGCTGAAAATGAAATGAGACCGGGATTTCCGCGTGAACTTATTTGACACTTGCCGGTTGCAGATCGGCGCATTCCGTTTGCGAACGGTGGGCAAAGTGACGGAGTTCCAGCACCGCCTTGGCCTGTGGGACGCGCTGAGCACCGGCACGATCACCACCGACAAAGGGAAAATTGGATGGCGAGCCTTCATGCACGCCACGCAGCCGCTCGTGGTGCTGGAATTCACCACCGAAGGGGCGGAAAAGGATTTCCGCTTGGAATGGAAGCCGCTGAGCAACAGCAGCCCCCGCTGGGAAACCTTTAAGGACAAGCCCAACCTCAAGAACACCGTTCCGGCCGATTACATTGCAAACCCACCCCTCACCCAGGAAAGGGCGGGGAATGTCTCGCTTTCGGTGCATCCGCTCAGGGCGAGCACTGAATTACTGTGCACCACCACGGGACTGGTTCGACCCTACTCTCTCGCCCCCGGGACTTGTTCCGGCCTCAGCGCTTGGAAACCGACACGCCCCAGTCGGCCTGTTCATTTGCCTTGTTGATTTGCGGGGAGTTGACGCCCCCCCATCGTCGGCCTGGTTCCATCCGACGCCATAGATGACGAAGGGTCCCTCCGGCGATAATTTGTAAAGCAGCGGGGCTCCCGTGAGAGGATCCTTCGGCACTGCGGCCATGAATGCCGGGACAAGGTCGGCGAGATGGTCGGGCAGCCGGTTGTTCGCGAGGCGGTAGCGTTCGACGGCGACGGCTGTCCGGGTGCTTTCGAGAAGGGTTTGTGCGCAGGCGGCTTTCTGAACCAAACCGTCCATGAATGGAAAGGCGAGATAGGTGAGAGGCGTCGTGAGACGCCCCCAAAGCGAAACATTCTTGGCGAGAGAAGCGATGCCGCGGGTGCACCGCAAAAGGCCTTCGAGGACGCAAACACCCTACTGGCGATGGCGGAGGTTTCGTCCTCCCCGCATCTCCTCATTGGCGAACTGGTCCGGATTTCCATTTTATCGATGGCCCTCGAAGTCCTCGACGACGGGCTCTGCCGCAGCGCATGGAGCGACAGCAACCTGGCGGCATTTTCGAATAGTCTCGCACAGAAGAATCTGATCGTTCAAATGGCGGATGCCTTGCGCATGGAGCGCGCGGTGGCCCAGCAATGGGATTGGAACGATTTGAAATTGCTTGCGCTCCTCCCGAAGGTCACCGGTGAAAAAGCCACATGGACGGAACTCATCACAGGCATCGTCTGGCGGATCCGGCCGGCCGGGTGGGTCAACCGCGACAGGGCGCTTCACCTTCTCCTCATGCAGCGGATGATCGAAGCCCTTGGAGACGGCGGCAGCATTTCCCCGGCCGAATTCCGCGGCCAATTCCGCCAGCGCTCTGGCCTGCAGCAAGTTTCCCCAGCGGGTCGCCGCCTTCGTCAGCTCCTCGGGGACGCGAGGCCCTGGCGGACTGGTCCCCGGCAAGGCGGAAATTCCGATGTTTTTTGCGGAAGGTGCCAAGGACAAGCCGGAGTGGGTTAAAGATTCTCTCAAGAACATCGAGGCCGGGACAAAACTCCGTGCGCCATGGACTCTGGCGTTTCAAAAAAATGAGGGGCACGGCACCCCGCGTAGCAAGGCGGCGGCCATCCAGTTCCTGAAGTCTGCGGTCAACATGCGGTTCACCCCGCCGCCGGCAGGCGGAGCGACGCCGAGTATTTTCAAATCGCAGTTGCCGACCTTTTCCCATGCCTCACCATCGACGGCTTCCGCCCCTGCGCAAATTCACAAGATCGATCTCCAGGCTGGCTGGCTGGGCGACCCCGAAACCTATGAGGTTGCCAGCTACAGCAATTTCAAAGGCAACAAAGCGAAAGCCATCTGGCTCCCCGATGAGGCCACTGCCAACGCCTGGCGGGAATATCTCGCTCAATAGCTTTCCCGCGCGTCCGGGCTAAAAATCCCCGGCAGCCCGATACGAGCCACCGGGGATTGGTGAGATGGGTTACTTGACGTGTGCCGAGACGAGCTTGGTCATCTCAAAAATGCTGACCTGCTTCTTGCCGCCGAAGACCGCTTTGAGGGCGGGGTCGGCGTTGATCATGATCTTCTTTTTGGGAACCGCTTGGAGTCTCTTCCAAATCCTCGCCGTAGCGGCGATCAGATCCCCTTGGCGAAGGATTCGAGATCCGAGCAACGGATCGCCACACGGATAAGGGCATGCAGGCGGACACTGAAAGAAGCATAAAATACCATAAAATAATGCTTTATGTTTCCTTTTTTGATGTATAAGGTATCCTGAATTATGACTCGCCTGTCATCAGAACTTTTGGATCGAGCCCTGCACCTGATCGCTGTCCGGCTCGAAGAACTTGCTGCACCGCAGGAAGTTTTGGTCATTTGTGGAGGTTCCGCGTTGCTAGCGCTCGGGCTCGTCAACCGCACAACGAAGGATGTGGATGTTCTTGCGAGGGTGGATGCCAGCATTGGTCTTGTTGATCCTCGACCGCTTTCGCCCACTCTCGCGAAGGTTGTGGATGCCGTGGGCAGTGAACTGGACTTGCCTCCCGGTTGGTTGAACGCCGGACCTGCGGATCAGGTGATGGCCGGTTTTCCGGAAGGGTTTCTCTCCCGGCTCATCCGCCGGGAATACGGCCCCAAACTCATCATCCACTACCCGGACCGCTACGATTTGATCCATCTGAAGCTCTTTGCCGCCGTCGATCAGGGGCCGGGGCGTCATGTGTCCGATCTCATGAAACTTGCTCCGACTGATGACGAGATGCTCTCCGCCGCCCGCTGGGTTCTCACGCAAGACTGCGGCGAGGGATTCGCGCTGATCGTGAAAGACGCCGTAACCAAAATTGGATTTCCCCATGTTGCCGCCCGATTTTAACCTTATCCCTCCCCTGCTGGACTGGCTCTGGCGCTCGTGGACGTCCCTTGGCATTTCCGGTCATGGTGGCACCACACGGGCCGACCGCGTCATTGATCCCGAAGCGCTCGTTCTGGCCAGCACCCTCTGGGCGCGCTACGATGCGCGGCTCTTTGATGAAATGCTCGACTGGCTTTGCCTCAATGGCTCGCTCGTGAATCTCCAGCGTCTGAGCAATCTTCACCGCACGGGGCTGGGGGATGCCGACGTGCTCTCCGCCATCGCCGCCATCGTTCAAAAAAGCTCGCAGCACACGAAGTGGAAGGTTCTGGCTGGGAAATCCGGTTCGACGCAGGATCTCGCGCCCCTGTTCCTGAGTCTCGATGGAAACTCCGGCTCTTGGGGTGATGCAGAGCCGGGCTTTGCTGCCCATGGTTTCCATCGGGGGAAGCTGGAGCTTCGCCAGATGAGCCAGATTCCTGATCCCGGACTTGCCCCCAATCTCTGGCTCAAGCTCCGCAGCCTCTTCGGCACAAGCACACGGGCGGAGATCATGCTTCAACTTCTCACCACCGGCCCCGCCACGGCGGGGGAAATTGCGCGCCGCAGTGGGTTCTCGGCACGCTCCATCCTCGTCGCCCTCCGCGAGATGGCGCAGTCCGGTCATATCCTTGAACCGCCGCGCCAGGTCCGCGAACGTCCACGGCGGGGACAGGCGCCGGCAGTGCGCACCCGGGGATCTTCTCTGCCTTACTCACTGCGCACGGAGGAATGGAGTTTCCTGCGGACATGGTCCGAGCCGGTTGGCTTTCCTGCCCTGCGGTCACCCGGCCCGCTACTCCTCCTGTGCCAGAAGGTTTTGCAGTGTCTCGACGAAGAGAAGCCGGGAGCCCCATCGGTCACTCGATCCCTGCGGCTCCGGGAAGCGACCGCCGATGCGCTTGCCGATGTTCACCGCCAGGGATTCAGCAGTGACTACGGACTGCCAGCGCAACTTGCCGGCGGCAATTTTGCATCCACTCTCGCCACACGCCTCCAAGCCGCCATCGCGAGCCTGTAATGCCCGTGAGATTACGGGCATAATCGACTTGCTTGAAATCCAAACTCGCCGCCTGCAAAAAATGAACGGTTACGTGACGTGCTTGGAGACGAGCTTGGTCATCTCGAACATGCTGACTTGCTTCTTGCCGCCGAAGACCGCTTTGAGGGCGGGGTCGGCGTTGATCATCGTCCGCTTCTTGGGATCCTGAAGATTGTTCTTCTTGATGTAGTCCCAGAGCTTCTTGGTCATCTGGCCCGCGAGGAAGCGGCTTTGATCCGACGATCACCGAAAGCACCTCATCCGGCTGGATGGGTTATTTCCTGCGAGCATCGAGTTGTCTGCGAGTCTCCTTGAGTTCGGCAGCGAGTGCTTTCTCGTCTGGCAGAGCTAGCTGGTATTCACGGGCGAGCACTTTGTTTGGCAAGGCATCGAGGGCGTATTTTGCCACTGCAGCGTCTTTCTCGGTACAAAGAATGAGCCCGACGGGAGGATTTTCATCCTCGTGTGTCCAGTGCTCGCGAGCGTAGTTCAAATAAACCGAGATGGCGATATGTCGCGGATTGCCCCGTTTGGCAACGACCTGCTCATCCAACGAGATGGACTTTTCATCCCAGCGGAAACATTCCCACGTCATGCGCCCCATTTCATCGACCCTGATGCCAGA
>Ga0194063_10000857_pt1 | contig 20968 bp, 18 predicted proteins | sample SepL3720m_MetaG_FD_155459 | JGI IMG/M metagenome (GOLD analysis project Ga0194063, IMG submission 155459) | Anoxic zone freshwater microbial communities from boreal shield lake in IISD Experimental Lakes Area, Ontario, Canada - Sep2016-L373-20m | ecosystem: Environmental > Aquatic > Freshwater...
ATTTTATTTAGGCTATACCCCTCCAATTGGTAAATTCCTAGCTGTTCTCTTTCTGTTCGGCTAAAATGTGTATACGACATATCAGGGGGGGTAAAATGATAGTTACGCCTATTCACTTTACCCCCCCTTATGTTCGCTCTCTATTGTTTCCCCTGTTGCACTTCGAATTGAAACTTAGGAATAGGCATGAGAATGGTCAATATCCGAATGGCGTTCTAGGAATAGATGCTCGCACAGTGGATAGGGGGAATCCCATAGAGACCGCTCGATTCGTGCATCATCTCCTTCATGCGGCGCTCTTCACCATTGATCCTGATCATCAAAATTTTCAATCCGTTTTGTTTACGGCTTTACCGGAACACCTGGCTGCTAATGCACTGCAAAAAAACCGAGAAAAAGGAGGGAGAAAACCAGAAAAGCGTGCACTAAAAGATCTTCTGGGAGAAAAAGGTGTGGGACTCAGCAATCTTCTGGTTGCTTATCTTGACTCTCTTCAGGGACCTGCAGCAGCACTTTACAACGAAATGGCAGGTCCAGTGCTAGGCGTCCACCAAATGCACGGCCCCGGGGTAAGTAATTTAAACGAACAAAATGTTATTTTAGGCGTTACTCCTAAAAAAGAAAAGCACCACCTTCAAGAACCGGCAACACAATGGATGATTTCTTTTTTGGAAGGGATGGGATACGACAAAAAAAATATAGCAACCATGAGTGTTGAAAAACACGATAAACTGATGGCAGATGTCCAATTTTTATCACATACTCTGTTTTTAGTGCTTGCAAGTGCAGTAAAAAAGCAAATGGGAACAGCAAACTATTCTTCAGAAAACATTCCAGAATGGGTGAATGAAGCTCTTCTGATGGCTCAAAGAATTTTATCCGGAAAGGATCATGTATACCGGAATATAGCCGTAAATAACCCCCACAACCCAGAGCTGCTTTCCAAACTTATAGAAAAGGTAGGCAGTACATCTGGAAGTGACAACATTGAAAGTTTTGCGTTTTCTCTTTTTCGAGCAGGAGAAGAAGCCATTGCCGAATACTTGGCAGAATCCCAAATAAAGGAAAAAGAATCACGCTTTGGGGAAACTCCCGTTTCAGCAACACGAGATGGAATAATCAAAATGCTTAGATCGAAAAATATAATTCCCGTTGTTGCGCACACCCAAGATACCGCGTTAGTAAGAGCCCTTGCTGAATATGAAGGGGTTATGAACGACCCCAAGGCATACGATGCACTTTTTGCTTCACTCCAAAGCTTTTTTCCCGAAAGAAATATCCCAGAATCAAACCCCGTTATAGCAAAATACAGAGGGAAAAAATAGCAAATTTCCGCTGATTCAATATATAAATTTTGTGTTGGAGCAGTTTTGAAAACTGCTCTTTTTGTTTGCTCTGCATCACCTGGTCTGCATTTTTGTAATGTTTGACAAATGCTTGGCAAAAAGAAGAAAATGAGAGCAGATTTTTTTAAAAGTATGACGATTACCTCAGAAATAAGTACTCGGGAGTTTTTTCGCACCTACGCAAAACAAAAAAAATATCCCACGGTTATTACCTTTCGAGGAAAGCCAGAAGGCGTGTATGTGCCGTATGCACAGTGGGAAGCATTAAAAAAGAAAGACGAATCCCAAAAAATATCACGACATTTCACCATAGATGACCTGAAGCCCCTGTTTGTAAAAGGTCCGGGAAATGCGTCCGAGCATGTCGATGATATTTACCGCATGTAATTTATTACCTTATGATACTTGTGGATACCTGTGTTTGGATTTCACTCATTGATGAGAACGATACAAACCACGAAAAGGCAATAGAAATATTCTCATCTTTCAGTATTTCGGAAGTGGTAATTCTTGACCAGATATATGCAGAAATTCTTACCGTTTTGCGATATAAAGTATCAGAAGACACTTGCAAACGGTTTTATTATTTTATTAAAAGATATAGTATCCCTGTATTAGACTCATTTAATGATTTAGAATCAGGGGCTTCACTTTTCTTGCAATACCCAAAACTTTCTTTTGTAAATGCCCTTTTGGTGCACTGGAAAAAACAAAAAAAATACGAAGTGATCACCTTTGATAAATCTCTTCAAAAAGCGCTGGAGGAAGAATAGAACATTATCGCCATTTTACCCCTTTTGTATGGACTTTTTTAAAAACTTTGACTGGTCGGCAAAATCTATCTTTAAGGTGGTCGGCGTTTCTTTTCTCGGCATTATACTCCTCTCTTTGGCAGTTGGGTTTTTAAGTTTTGCGGTCCGGACGGTTTTTAATACGGGCGGAACAGAAATTTCTTCTCCTCTCTATGGCACAGGAGAAATGAACAATACCATGGTTGCTAAATCAGCTCCTGGCGGACTAGACATGGCAAGAGGGGTGGCTGTTCCAGCTCCTATACCGAATACGGGAGGAGTGGACTTCAAAGCGGAAGATTTTGAGGCGCGCAGTTTTAATGCCCAGTATCGCACCGCACAAAAAGAAAGCCTCTGTGGAAGTATTGCTGAGCTTAAGACAGACAAAGAAATTATTTTTTTAACGGCGTATGACACTAATACTTCTTGTAATTATTCATTTCGAGTTCTGCGAGCGCGGGAAGGGGAAATTTTAAAAAAACTGCAAGATTTGAATCCGGAAAATATTTCAGAATCCACAGAGACCATCCAAAGACAGGTAACACAGGTGGAAAGCCAGATTGAAATCCTTCAGAAAAAATTGGCGTCTATTACTGCTACGCTTGAAGATGCTCAAAAACGGTATGACGAACTAGTAATTTTAGCCACAAAAAAAGAAGCAGTGGATTCCCTCGCAAAGCTTATTGATACGAAAATAAATACCATTGACCGGCTTTCACAGGAAAAGCAGAGTATTTCGGAACAAATTGCCAATACCGAAAGACAGCAAAAAGAAATGGCAGAACGGTTAAAATATAGTGAATTTACGGTTTCTATTGCAGAAGACCTGATGGTGGATTGGAAAAATATTCAGGAGAACTGGCGAAGCCAGGTAAAAAACTTGGTCTCTACTTTTGACGAGGTGGTGCAATCGGTATCTATAGATCTCGTGACCTTTATTCTCCGAGTTTTCCAGGCTCTTTTCTATTTTGCACTTTCTCTCGTTCTCCTTCGTTTCGTATGGGGTATGAGTAAGAAAATTTGGTTGTGGGGAAAAAGCGATGCCAAATCTTAAATGTGAGAAAAAAATGGAGGGAACAAAAATTTACTCCCTCCTCCAAGCTTCAAAATCTCTTTTTCATTTTCCCTTTATGCTCTCCCCTACCCTCACCATTTCCTCCACCCTTTGGGACCGTCTCTCGGCTTCCCCCAAAAAATATATCCATTTGGTCATGATTGCCACCAAGCCGGATATTATTAAGCAAGCGCCCCTGTATAATGCCCTTAAAAAAAGGGGAGAAGAGGTGGTATTGGTGCATACTGGGCAACACTACGATTTTAATCTCTCTGGCGGAATGCTGGAAGAATTTGGGCTAGAGGTAGATATAAACCTGAATATTAGCGGTGCATATTATGAAAAAGTGGCACAAATTATTGACCGATTGGGAGGTGTGCTAATGCACATAAAAGGGCTCGGAAAAATTCCACTCCCATACATTCATGGGGACACGATGACAGCCATGGCGGCGGGAAACGCAGCGTACGGGTGCAATGTGGGATGCGTGCATAACGAAGCGGGAATACGCACCATGACGCCGAAAAAAGAATTTTTTCAAAAATTACTTGTAGAGACGCAAAATTTTGCGTCTTTACCAACCCCCTCATCTCTCCAATGGTGGTTTGACCTCCACAAAGATCCCAAAAATTTTGAGAAAGGATCTATGGAGCCCACACCAGAGCAATTTAATACGCGGTGCGCAGAACCAGCGTCTGGTATTTTTTTAGCGCCGGTAGAATTGGATAAACAATTTTTGCGCGAAGAAGGATACCCAGAAAACCGTATTTTTGTGGTGGGAAATTCCGTGGCAGATGCGACACATGATGTAGAGACGCGATTAATCGCGTCTCTACCAGAAAATTCCATTTTCCAAAAATACCCGCTCCTCAAAGACGGAGTTCTCCGTTTTTGTATTCACCGCCGAGAAAACTGCGAAAATGAACAGCGCTTTCGTGCACTTTTTGGAGCCATGAAAAAATGTATCGAGGCGGGATACCCCGTGCTCCTTATTTCGCTTCACGCCACCGAATCCGCTATTGACCGCTTTGGATTGCGAGACGAAATGGATGCCCTCAAGGTTCAGGAAAATTTTATTTACTCTGAAGTATGGCCCTATTACAGCGATGTGATTGCCGCTATGAAAGTGGCAAAAGCCGTTATTACCGATTCGGGGTCCATGCAGGAGGAATGCAATATCTTGGGTGTTCCATGCGTTACTCTGCGCTTTGGAAGTGACCGAGGCGAAAGTTTTTTTGCCGGCGGAAATGTGATTGCTCCGCCTACCAGTGCAGAGCTGGTGTTTGCGATTGTAAAAAAAGTGGTGGACGAAGGACTTTTAAAAAACGCGCAAAAAATTTACGGAGAAAATGTTTCCGAAAAATGCGTTGATCGGGTTTTGGAGGTTTTAAACACGGGAGAAAGCGTACTGAGGACGGAAGAGGAAAGGATTTTTGGTTGACGAATTTCTTTTTTCTCGGAGAATGAAACAGTAAATTTTACAAATTTTATATGGATTACATTGGAACCCTTCTACTCCTCATTTTTACCGTTATCGCATTTTTTTATATGAGAAAAGAAAAAAATGCCATTCCTGAGGGACAAGTACTACAAGCCCCATTAACCGGAAAAGAAAAAGTCATCATTGGGTGCCTCTGTATTATTGACCCTATTATTGCTGGTGCTGTCTTCTATTATGGATGGAAAAAACAAATGCCTGTAAAAGCAAACCAAGCAAACCAAATATCATTAGGAGTATTTGTATTAGAGATAGTCATTCTTTTCGCAACCGGTCAATTTTCTGAAATGTAATAAGAATAAAAAAAGAGTAACAGCTGTATTTGTTTTATCCTTCGTTCAATGTTCGATGCATCACCAAAACTCAATACTACTCCTGAAATGCCGGTTTTATTTATCGGACATGGAAACCCCATGAATGCCATTGAGGAAAACCCGTTTGTGGAAGAGTGGAGAAAAATTGGAAAAACAATTCCTAAACCGGCTGCTATTTTGTGTATTTCAGCACACTGGGAAACACGAGGAACTTTTGTAACCGCGATGCAAAACCCTAAAACTATTCATGATTTTGGAGGATTTCCCGAAGAACTGTTTGCCGTAAAGTACCCCGCACCAGGAAGCGAAGAACTGGCAAAAGAAATACAAAAAATAATTACCAAAACAACCGTGGAATTAGACGAAAAATGGGGACTCGACCATGGGTGTTGGAGCGTGCTTAAAGTGTTATATCCGGAAGCAAATATTCCTGTTGTACAGCTGAGTTTAGATTCCACGAAGCCCGCGCAGTACCACTACGAACTTGCAAAAGAACTCGCGCCGTTACGCCAAAAAGGAGTACTTATTATGGGCAGCGGGAATATTGTCCATAATTTAGGAATGCTTGATTGGGATAAAATGAGTGAACCAGAATTTGGTCAGACTTGGGCACAAGAAGCAAATACCCAAATGAAAGAATGGATTCTCAGCAACAATCACCAATCGATCATACACGCTACACAACAAGGCAGAGCTTTTCAGCTTGCCATCCCTACCCCTGAGCATTTTTTACCGCTTCTGTACGCCCTAGCGCTTAAAAAAGAGGAGGAAGAAATCACCATTTTTAACGATACCCTGATCATGGGATCTTTAAGCATGACTTCCTTAAAAATTGGGAAATAGTTTTTAATCCGCTCCTTTTCCGTGAATAAGCACTAAAAGGGTTTTGAGAAAAATTTTAGTATCCAGAAGAACACTGGCGTTTTGGAGGTAAAAAAGATCAAAAAATATCTCATCCCCAAATGCTAAGTCACTTCTTCCCGAAACCTGGGCGAGCCCCGTAATTCCTGGTTTTGCCGCCAGTACACGACGGTGTTCTGGTTCGTATTTTTCTATTTCCTCTGGAAGATGAGGGCGAGGACCGATAAGGGACATTTCCCCCTTTACCACATTCCACAGCTGGGGTAATTCATCCAAAGATAAACGGCGTAAAATTTTCCCCACCCGAGTCACCCGCGGATCATTTTTTATTTTAAAGAGCGGTCCATCGCGATGCGAAGCATTCACCAGTTTCTCTTTTTCTTGGTCCGCGTTGATTTTCATAGACCGAAATTTCCAGAGCGAAAATAGTACTCCATTGCGCCCCATACGCTGGGAAATATAAAAAACGGGTCCCGAAGAATCCATCTTTATAAAAATGGCAATGATGAAAAAAAGAGGAGAGAGAAGAAGGAGCGCAACAGTGGAGAAAAACGCATCAAAAAGGCGTTTTCCAAAATACCACCAGGGAGAAAACGAGGTAGGAGAGAATCGGATAGTTGGGAGATGTCCAAAAATCTCAAACTCTGCGTGTCCCCAAAATTCAGATGCATAGCGAGGAATAATACGGAGGAGAATCCCCTTCTCTGCACATTTTTGACGAATAATACGGAGCATATCGGAAGTTCCGCCCTTTTCAAAAAAGAGCACTTCATCTCCTGTAAAATTTTCCAACACTGATTCTGAAACATCCGCATATTCCATTTTCCCAGAAACCTGAAAATGGGGAATATTTGGGAATGAAGCGAAATGTTCCGTATTTCCCACCAGCAAAACCCGCAGGGGAGGGGAAAGGCTTTGATCGACCAGGCGGAGAAGAAATCGCAATACCGTAGAAAAGAGAAGCGAAAAAAGAAGGGCATGAACCAGCATGATGCGTGAAAAAATCGCTTCATGTCGGACCAGCTGAAAATACGCCAAAATACAAAATGCCCATAAAACAATCCCCCAGAGGATTTTTCCAAAAATATCAATACTCAGGAATCGAGAGGGGTAGGTATATAACCCAAGACTGGCGAGAATAATAACGAGACCGACTGCGGAACAAAGCGTAAAAGGAATAAAAAACGCAAGATGGGGAAGGTTCTCAATGGGAAATGCGAAATTCATATTCGGAATAAGATCTGTCCAAGGGCGAATATCATAAGCCAAAGCCCATCCCAAAATACCCGCAAAAATATCTGCAGGAATCCGCAATGCGCCACGCCAAAATTCTGATTTTCGAATCATAGGGAAATTTTAAAAAATCGAAGTTTCATACGGTTTTTAAAAGAGGACGAAAAATATTATTTTTCCGCTTCTGAGAAAGGAATTTCTGCATTTTTTCGAGTATGCGAAAAATATGAAATCCCCAAAATAAGTAATCCCACCAGGATAAAAAGTATAACTTTGAGATTTCTGTCGACATTTCCAAGATCATAGATGAGGATTTTGAGAATTGTAAAGAGGAGAAGCGTAAACCCGAGATTTTTTTCACTGAGCACCGCATGGTTCCGTCCTCCAAAAAAGATCATAAACGATGCAAGCGATGCCCACCAAAGCGTTACGACCAATGCCCGAAGCCCATCGGCTTGAGACTCTACTCCTTCAATATCAATGTAATTAAAGGCCAGCATTAGCTCATGGGTAACCGTGAGAAAAAGGGCAGTATAAAAAGAAAAAATCGTCATAAAAATTAGTCCACTGGGATCTTCTCCTCCAGGAGTTTTATCGCTTTGGAGTTTTCGTGCGGTGTGCATTACCATTCCAAAAATCAGGACACTCGTAATTCCAATAAGTGCTGCTTCTGTATGAAGCGCATATATGCCAGAGGGAACCGGATAAATGCGTCCGAGCATGATAAAAAATGTGCGTAAAAAACCGAAGAGTCCCAGCCAAAATGCCCATTGGAGGTATATTTCTTGCTTTCGTGCGTCCTTTTTTACGAACGAAAGAAAGGCAAGAATAAAGGCAGGAACGGTGAGAAAGAGAAAATCTTTAGGAACCTCTGCGTGCTGCAAAATATTGGTAGCGGTAATAATTCCAATAGATATGATCGCAATAATTCTGGTCGCGTACTGGAGGGCTTCAATATCGGATTCCTCTTCGTTTTTGGAAGAAAAAAAGTAGCTCGCCAAAAAGGGAAGAAGAGAGAGGATGAGAAAAAAACTCTTGAGATCGTAAAAGAAAAATGATCCCACGGGAAATGACGCTTCGTGCGTATTTTGCAAGGTGAGGATAATACCCGTTACGCCAAAGCCGAGAAAAGAAATTTGTCGCTGGGGAAGATTGTTTTGGAGGTATAAACCGGCAAAAACGAAAGAAACAAGGGAAAAAACTAATCCGCTATACGATTGCAACATTTCAGAAACAGAGAGCAATGCGAGAATGAGAGAAATAATTCCTCCAAAATACAGCCCGTAATGCTTAGAAGAAAGCGTTGAGAATTTTACGAAGTACCATGCTCCAAAATATATTCCAGCGGAGATAATAAAATACAATGCGTGCTGAATTTCTGTAATGCTATTACGAAGATCTCCATGAATTATTCCACCATACCAGAGAAGGGGGATAATGTAGCCCGCAAACAAAAAGGGATCATTCTCATTCTCATATTTTTGAGCATTGAGGGCGGTAATAGCAACATGAAGCCCCAAGGTGATAATGAGGAAGAGGGAAGAAAATGCGAGGTTTTGGTCAAATCCTTGTCCGGAAACCCACGAGAGCGCCGTAGTTCCCACCAAAAGCCCTAAAATATTAAGAAGTCCAATTCCTGGAAGAAAAAACTTTTGTACGACCGCCAAAATAATGCCATTTACGGCAATAAAATAAATAAGGTAGGTGGAAAATCCGAGAGAATAATCAAATGTTCCCGCCTGTCCCATAAAAAATGGAGTAAGGTATCCGCCTAAAATTCCCAAAGAAAGAATGACTTTGGAACTCCTCAAATACGAAAAATACGCCACTCCCACCGCAAAAAAAATGGCAATGATAAGAGTCAAAAATTCAGGGATCAGTGCCTTTTCGGAGGAATCAAAGCGAGATCCGTAAATAAGGCTAACATACAGCACTAAAACTCCTCCACCAATAATGGCATCCGCAAAATATTTTAAACGATTGGGGATCGTAAACCCTCCTGTAATGGCTCCTGCCCCCAAAAGAAACCCAATTACTAACCGTCCTGTTTCATCTAAATGGCTCCAAAATCCATCATAAAAGAGGTACGAAAGCCCACTGACGATAAAAATGACTCCCAAGATGGGGAACCATTTTTGAATAATATCGTCCACACTGAGAGGGGATGATTGCGCCATAAAAAAAGGAGAGAGGAAAACTTGTTCCCACTGTACCCTTTTCCTTTTCCCTATTTCAAGGGGGAGCCACTGGAAATTATCTGGGAAAAAAGGAGAAAAACACCATCCCAACCTCCTACACCAGAGGCTCTGCAAAATCAGGATCTTCAAAAGAAGCACCTCCAGAATTTTGTTTTTCACCCGCCTTGGGGGCTTCCCCTTTTTCTGCTGGGGGCGCCGAAACGCCTTCCTCCCATTCGGCAATTACTTTTTTTACCACTGCCAATGGTTGGCAATATGTTTTACGCGAAAAATCAATACACTCTTTGGAAAGATTATTCGGATTATCAACTGCAGAAAGGGTTTTACCCGAAAATGCCTGGGTAATTTCTCCGTTAATGGACATTTTGCAGTAAAACTCCCGCACCCCAAGGTTTAAAATATCCCGTTCCGTAAAAATGGGATCGTATTCTTTCCGTAAAATATCCGCATCTTCCGAACCAGACCGAAAATTGACAATGGACCCCACATTTCCAAAAATGGTTTTTTGAATCCGCGGCGAAAGCTGCCCTAAAAATTGGTGTGCCAGTGTGAGATTGAGGCGATATTTTCGCGCTTCGGATAAAATCTCGTCAAAAGTGTCAGTGGCAAAATTGTGAAACTCGTCGACATAAAGATAAAAATCGCGGCGATCTTCCTCTCGCATATCTGCGCGACTCATCGCTGCTTGGTAAATTTTCGTCACTGCAAAGGCTCCCATAAGCCCTGCGTTTTCCTCACCCAGCATTCCTTTAGAAACCTTCATGAGGAGAATTTTCCCACTATCCATAATTTCCCGAAAATTGACCTTATTTTCTGGTTGCCCAATAATATTCCGAATCATGTTGGTGGCAACGAATTGCCCAACCTTATTCAGCAGCGGTGTAATGGCTTCTGCATCAAACTTTTCACTCCAACCGGCAAACTCGTTCACCCAGAAATTTTTCACCACATCGTCCTCAATATTCCGCACAATATACTGACGGTAATTTTTATCCGACAGCATTTTTAAAATGGAGAGTACCGTAGTATTCGGCGAATCCAAAAGCGCTAAAACCGTGTACCGAAGCACATGCTCCAGACGATCGGTCCAGTTACTTCCAAACAGTTTTTTAAAGATTTCCAAAAACCCGATGGTTACGCGCATTTTTAGCGCGCTCGGTACTTTTTCCAACGGGTTAAACGCAATGGGGAACTGCTCGTCTGCCGGATTAAAGAGCACCACATCTTTTACCCGTTCGGGCGGAACCATGCGCAATACCGCGTCTACCAAGTCTCCATGCGGGTCCAGTACACCCACACCTTTTCCCGCCAGCACATCGCTTTGAATGAGGAGCTCTAGAAACTTCGATTTTCCAGATCCTGACTTCCCGACACTGTATAAATGGCGTCGCCTGTCTGTCCTATAAATTCCAAAGGGAATATTCGTGGCATGAAAATTAGTGGTCCCAAAAAAAGAAATTTCTGGATCTTTTGGGTCGCAGGGAAGCGTTGAAGGAGGATCAGACTTGGCAGAGAGAACATAGAGAACATTGGGGATTTCCCGAGGATTAGGGAAATGAAACAGCGTCGCAATTTCGGAAATAGAGAGGAGATATGAATTCCCAAATTTACGATTGGAGAGAAGTCGGGATGTTTTAGAAACACCCATCTCTGAAACTTCAAAACCATTGAGGTCAATAGTATTAAACAGCGAAAATGCACGAGCAATAGAAATATACGCCTGTTTTAACGCCTGAGGGTTGGAGGTAGGAGAGAATATTGCAAACCGAATAGAAGTGGTAAAAAGCCTCTCTGATTCTTTTTCCTGAAATGCATCGGCAAACATCTTGTGAAAATCCCCTTTTTTGAACCAATATTTGAGCCGAAAAATCATTCGGAATCCTTCCCATTTTCGCTGCATTGATCGCCAAAAATGAAGCCACCCCGAATCGTGCTTTGGAGTAATAACAATTTGTACCATCGCCCGCACCGAACTGGGAACCTTTTGGAGGATAGATAAAAACCCCGAGAGAGAATCTCCTTCAAATTCATGAAAAGTGGTAATGGGAAACAGGTCCGACCGCAGCAATGATACTTCTCCTCCCATCATATAGTCACCCCCAGGAGCGATATCTTTTTCTTCTTCTATTTCGCACTTGGGGAAAGCAGAATAAATTTGCCCAGAAACAAGCCCTTTTAAATCATCGTCACAAGAAAATCGCAACGAAATATGAGGCGGAATAGAAACGATTTCAAAAGCTACTCGTCCATGCTCCAGATTTTCATGAAAGCTGTCCAAAAGCTGGATAAAGCCTTCGGCGTGCTTGGTGTTTTCCGCTGGAATACGAATGAGAAAGTGTTTCATTCCGGTAAAAATAATGCGAGATGTTAGCTCTTTGAGCTTTTTGAAGAATATCTCCCCAATTTATAAGTGAGGAGTAGAATAAAGAGTATCGAAAATAAGATACGGATACAAGCAGAGTTTCTCCTAAAAAAGGAGTTCTCTTTCCCATTTTTTTGTGATACAATCGTGCGAAAAACAAAACCATTTCTATTGTTCTTCTTTAAAAAATTATTTTGGATATGTCTCGATTCTTTTTTTTCTGTAGTGCGTTTCTTTTTTTCTTGTTTCTTCTCCCCATTTTTTCTCATATCGAAAATATTTCGCTTGCAGACACCGCACTTCCTGGAAGTTGGAACCGGTACCTCATTGGGAAACAGGAAATAGCCGGACCCGGAGGAAACACCGAAACCGAAATCCTCAAAAACCTTTTTTGGGGAAATCTTCTCCCTATGTTTCGCTACATTTTTATTGGAGTATCTCTCATATTTTTTGGAATATACGCCGGAAGACTGGTAATAAACTTTGGAGAAGAAGACGAATATACCACACAGCGAAAAAACCTTCTCTTTGGGGTAGTAGGATTTGCGCTGATAGGAATGGCAACCCAAATAGCACTTATTTTTGATCCCACAAAAAATACCGCCACCACCATTGTAGATATTGCCAAAAGCCAATCGGTGGTGCAGCAGGTCATTAACTATTTAGAAATTGGGCTGGGAGTCGTGGCATTGGTAGTACTCCTCTACTCGGCTATTCTCCTCATTACTGCACGAGAAGAAGAAGAAAAAATTACTTCCGCAAAAAATTATCTCAAATATTCCCTTATTGGCTTTGGACTTGTGGTTTTTGCCGATATTCTTGTAAATCGGGTTTTTTACCCCAATTTGGGATCTACCAGCCCTGGAGAAGCGCAAATTTCAGCATTTGTAGAAGAAGGATTTGGAGTCCTCAGTTTTTTCTTTCAATTTTTGGCAGCAATCGTCTTTATCGCCTTTATCGTTGCTGGATTTTATTTCCTCACGGCAGGAGATGATGATGACCAACGAGAAAAAGCAAAAAAAATTCTCATCTGGAGCGCGCTGGGAGTCATCCTCATCCTTATTGCGTATCCCGTTACCCTCTTCTTTCTCCCGAAATAAATGACAAAATTTTTTCAAGAATACGGCATTCTCATAGGGGCTATATTCTTCTCCATAGTATTTTTCTTTGGAGGGCATCCCGAATACTTTTCTGCCAGTATTGCAATGCCATTTACGCCCCAAAGCGCAGGTATTGAGTACACAGGCGGGGGACATAATTTAGCAACCGAAGCGGGACACGATAGTGGAGTGGAACAAATTGGAGAGGTAACGAGCACCATTTTCCTCCTCATTAAAAGTTTATTAGGAGTTATTGCAGTGGGCTGGCTGGTGTATACCGGGGTGATGATGGTAGCAACAGGGACCAACGAAGACCAGATTACAAAGGGAAAACACATGGCGACTTATACCATTTTAGGGCTTATGACCATGCTTTTAGTGGAACCCATGGTTATGGATGTTTTTTATGGAGGGGGCGCCATTTCTACTGCCACCACTGGAATTGGAGATATCACTAATTCGTATGCCAATTTTAATGCCGAGACACGGGCCGTTGTTTCGTGGGTAGAGGCAATCCTAGTATTTATCGCCATGGCATACCTCATTTTTGCAGGACTCAGTATTATTTTTGCCTTTGGAGAAGAAGATGATATTTCAGCCGGAAAAAAGATGATTTTCCCCATTGGTTTTGGGCTTCTTATTATTGCCCTCAAAGAAGTAGTGGTGGACCAAATTATTTACCGCAGCAGTTACAACGGGAGCCGAGTGTTATTTGATGTGGGAGAAAATAATGCCAATGTTTTTATTAAAGAACTATTAGGGCTCGTACAGTATTTTCTGTTTTTTGTGGCCGCCATTGCGTTTGGATTTTTGGTATATGGAGGGTTTTTATATGTCATTTCTTTTGGAGATGAAGAGAAATCAGAATCAGGGAAGAAGATGTTCATCAACGCCGCCATTGGACTCATTATTATTCTCATCTCATTTGCGCTTACTTATACTTTGGTAGGGCTGAAGTTTTAACAACAGTGGGGCTAACAACCGGGCTTGCCCCGTTGCCCTATAAAACAGGAGATAATGATAACAGGAGGGCACCTTTCTCTAACAGGGGGGCATGACCCCCTGTTAAATAACCCTGTTGTAAAAAAAAGCCCCGAGTAAACTCGAGGCTTTTTTTGTTTCGGGAATGGATCACCGCCTGCGCGAGACCAACAAATAATTATGCTTTTCCCAGGGTCTTTTCTCCTTTTTTCCATCCTACTGGGCATAGTTCACCACTTTTTGCCGCCACCAGGGTGCGCAGTGTTTCATCCACATTTCGCCCGAGAGGAAGGTTGTTAATGGTGGCGTGATGAATGGTTCCTTCGGGATCAATGATAAATGTTCCCCGAAGACTCATTCCATCGTCGTGCAACACATCGTAAGAAATAGAAATTTCCTTATCGAGATCGGACACCAACGGAAAATCAATTTTCCCTAAATCTCCTTCTACCCACGCCTTGTGGGAATGCTCAGAATCAACCGATACCCCAATGATTTGTGCTCCTTCTGCCTCAAAGTCTTTTGCCTTTGCCGAAAATTCTCGAATTTCGGTAGGACACACGAAGGTGAAATCCAAAGGGTAAAAGAAGAGCACTACCCATTTCCCCTTATCGAGATAATCCTCATACAGGGAAACTGTTTCAAATTTGCCGTTGGCATATGCATTTGCCGTAAAATCAGGAGCCTGCCCAGCCACCCGTGCAACAATATATTCGTCCATAAAAAAAGAAGTTAAAGAACAAAATAATCCTACCATACGGAGAATGATTCTCCAAAAGAAAAATTATGATATTATGATACAAAGTGTATCTCTTTTTTTATCCGATTGGCTAAAATTGTTGCATTATACTCTACATTGCGCACGGCGTGGGGAAGAACTTTTTGCGCTTTAAAGACCAAATCTGCCTCTTTAAAATAGGTATCTTTTCGCTCTGCCCACATCATTTTTACTTCTTCGGTGAGCGTTGCGGCTCTCGTAAGGGGTGGACGGTCTTTGGAGCGCTCTAGCCGCTCTACTAAATCCTCGAGCTGAGAGAAGAGCAAAACCGTGAAAGCATTTTTTTTGAGGAATGGAACATTGCGTTCAAAGCAAATAGCTCCTCCTCCAGTGGAAATAACGAGATTTTGTGCATTTTCTACTGCTTTGCAGGCCTCGTACTCTTTTTCACGAAAATAGTCCCAGCCTTTTTCGGCAATAATTTCTGAGATTTTTTTCCCTTCGTTCATTTCTATTTGTTTATCCAGGTCAATATGGTTCCAGCCAAAATCTTGCGCAATGAGGCTTCCGAAATGTGACTTCCCACTGCCCCGAAGCCCAATGAGCACAATTTTTTGTACCATACCAAAAAAAGAAAGTAGGATTACCTTCTCATATTTAGAACGGTAAAAAAAGGAGATCTCGTTTTTTTTTCGCATATTCGGTACGATTTTTTTGATTTTTCTGTTTTGGTATGAACATTGGACTTTTTGGATACGGGCGCATGGGAAAAATGGTAGAAGAAATCGCCATACAGCGCAGACATACCGTAAGTGAAAAAATAGAGACCGGAATGCCGTTTATAGGAAACGCGGATGTGTATATTGATTTTACGCTTCCGGAAGCAGTTTTAGAAAATGTTGAAAAAGCAATTTCAAAAAAGACCCCTCTGGTTATTGGCACCACGGGGTGGGCTTCTTTTCAGGATGAAGTGGAAAAAATGGGAAAAGATGGGGGGGTAGCCATTATTTATGGAGGAAATTTTTCCTTAGGCGTAAATCTTTTTTGGAGAACTTTAGCAAAAATGACAGAAGAGTTTTCTGGTTTTACAGAGGAATATGATGTGTTTTCCCACGAATTTCACCACCGTCTTAAAAAAGATTCTCCCAGCGGAACAGCGCTTACCACAGCGGATATTATCCTGAAAAATTTCCCGGCCAAAAAAACCATTTGTACGGATACTCTCCACGAGAGAGCCATAAAACCGGAAGAACTCCATGTGAGTTCCACCCGAGGAGGAAGTATTCCGGGCACGCACAGCGCGTATTTCGACTCCCTTTTTGACACGATAGAGCTGACTCATACAGCACGAAGTCGTGAAGGGTTTGCCTTGGGCGCGGTTTTAGCGGCAGAGCAAATTCATCGCCTTCCAGCAGGGCTTCATCATTTCCCGGAGATTTTTGAAATGCTGTTTAAAAAATAGTGGGAGTATTCAAAGCACTGAAAAGGATGGATTTAAAATGTGCACAAAGGGATTTTGAATCCTCAATTCCCTTTTTTTGCATATATTCTTCCATAATTTTTGTAATACCGGTTGCATCTTGGCTTCGTACCTTTTGCCTTTCTAAAACTCTTGCTGGAATATTTTCCGAAAAAGCCTGTACTAAAACTTTTTTCATATTGTCATCACTGCGGATGATTTGAGCAGGAAGGGAAAGTAAAAAGTGCGCCACTTCTTTGTTCAGGAAGATACTGCGATACTCCAGTGGTCCATTCTCCATCATGACTTTTGAAACGCGGGGAAGGCTTTTGTACAGAGATTCCACCATTTTTTTTCGAAAACCTGTTGTTCCAATTTCTTCAAACGAAAAGTCAGAAAAAGATCCCCAAGGCTGATACGATCCACAGAGTTCGTCGGCGCCTTCACCGCCAAAGGCAACTTTATGCCCGTCTTCTGCCATTTTTTCTGCTACAAAATAAGCCACTATTGCAGGAAGAACATTAAAATCCATTTTATCTTCCAGGCTGGCAACGACGGTTGGGATTTTTTCAAAAATCTCTTCTTTTGTGGCTTTTACAGGAATCAATCGTACCATTTCTGGAAATTGCTCTTTTAACCATTTATAAGCATTCCTCGCATGAAAGATATCGGATTGTTTATCTTCTGGAAAATCTGAGCAGTGAAAAGTGTATAAGGGGAGAGGATTTTCTTGGGAAAATTTCCCGCTCTGTAACAGGAGAAAAGCCGTTATCAGGCTATCAATTCCTCCTGAAAACGCTACCGCTGTTTTTCCTGTTGGAGAGGTTTCTAATCGTGTTGTGGTGGCAAATTCCAATTTCTCTCGGAGCTTTTTTGCGGCTTCAGATCTGGTAATTTCTGTATTTTCTGGAATACTCTGAAGAGACGAATATTCTGTCTCTTTAAGGTCACTCTTTTCGGATATTTGAAGCATTGTCCCTGGTTTCATATTGATAACATCGGAAGCCTTTGCACCGGTAATTTGGATAATTGTTTGAATGGTACTGGCAAAAATAAAATTCCCTGTTTCTTTCTCTTCATAATAATGAAGTGGCGTTTCTCCTACCCAATCTCGAAATAAGGTAAGCATTTGCGTTTGCGTATCCACTAATGCCCCAGAAATCATAAAGTCACAGGATTCCAATATCTCTGCCGAAATGCCATTTTGTAAAAAATACTCAAAAAGAATCCGTATATCCGAAACTCCTTTCTCCAAAGAAAATTGCTTCCCTAGCTCTTCCACAGAAACATATTCTCCATTTTCGTCCTGTTTCCCGAAGCATTCCCCATTTGCCACAAGAAATTCCCCATTTTTCTTAAAAGGCGGAGGTGTTTGATTCTTGTTCCCCATGATGGAATGCATTTGTTGGTATAAAAACCAATTCTTGACGCCTTCTCCCTCATCTATTTTCACTATTTTTTCTCCATCGTTTCCACGATGCATGTCCATATTCTGAAATTTTTCTCCCCATGCCGGATTATTTGTCCCCAAAATTCCACACATAAGATTAAAAAAATAAGAAGTAATCTTAATCTATATGTTATAAACTTCAACATTCTCTATTTTTAAAAACAATAATTTGGCTTTATAAAAATACTTTTTATATATAAAATAATGATATTTTTTTATCACTATGCTTTCAAACACCCTGCAAAAAATTGGACTCAGTGAAAAAGAGTCCAAAATATATTTGGCGACACTAGAACTGGGAACCGCCGTAGCAAGCGTTATTGCCAAAAAAGCAAAAACAAACCGCTTAACGGCGTATGCTATTTTGCAATCGCTTACTCAAAAAGGCTATGTATCACACTACAAAAAAAAGGGCATTCAGCATTTTTCCGCAACACATCCTCAGGTTTTGGTAAACGAGACGGAGCAAAGTTTTCAAGAGTTAAAAGATTCTCTCCCCGAGCTCAATGCCATTTACTCTTTGCATGAAAATAGACCCAAAATATCTTTTTACGAAGGTCGAGAAGGGTTGGAAACCCTATGGAATTTAAGCCTGAATACACAGGAACAAAAAGTATATCAAATAGCTCATTTGAAGACGATGATCAGTGCTGTTGGAGAAGATTTTTTAAATGAGTATGTCAAAAAGCGCGCCGAAAAAGGAATCGTAAATTACTGCATTTATGACCATTTCGGGATAATAAATTTTAAAACCAACTACATCTTTCAAACAAGCAAAGAACTGCTCCGAGAGGTACGCATTGCCCCTCTAGATTTCCAGTCGTCTGGAATCAGTATTCTGTACGACAACAAGGTTTCTTTTTTGTCCTCTAAAGCCGAAAGCTTTGGTTTTCTTATTGAAAGCACTGAATATTCATTGATGATGAAATCCCTTTTTAAAAACCTTTGGGAAATATCCAAAAGTGATCAATAACCAGAACTCTCCTCTGCGTTTTTCCCCCTCTCTACCCTTTTGTTCCATTCTTCTCTCTCTTTTTTTCCTTCATAAAACCACAACCAAACCCTGAAACACAGGAGAACCCCTAAAACCCATTGACTCCCAGTATAGGCAAAAAACCAAAACGGAGGAGCTGGACGAAGAATTTCTAATTCATCGACAAAGAAAACTTCGCAGGCGTGGTTCCCTGTATCTTCTCGGGTAATACTGGAAACTCGAGGAAGGTATCCATCTCTGGTATACGATACCAACAACCCTTTTATATGGACTTGATCGCCTCTATGAATATTACGAATTTTTTCTTGAATTTTGGGATCAGAGGAGATGAGGTGGTTATTAGAAAGCTTATTCATATGAAATAAAACCCCTGCAGGCGGTGCGTCAACCCAGCAGGTCCAACTCGTATTTTTTACATCTATTTTCTTATAAATATCATCTTTTAAATTATCCCCCCACACCACACAAAGATCTTTCAGATCCAGTGAATTCTCATCGTGGTAAATATCACCCCAACCTCCAATATCGTTATGTGAAACAACCAAGGCATTGAGCTCATAGTAGTACATGGGATGGACTTTGTATTCGGTTTCTCGATACAAAAAGGAGAAATCTTTTCTCTCGGTTTCTTCTTGTAGTGGCTCTGTAAAAAGTGCTGGTTGAATTTTTGACGAATCTGGCAATGCGCCTTTTAAAAAAAACGAGAATACCAAGAGCAAAAGAATGCCCCAAAAGAGGAGTTTCCAGAGGATTTTAAGCCGAGAAATTTCGAAAAAATTCATACCGTAAAAATATATCCACACGAGAAAAAATGAAAGAGTCGGAATGCTCTTTTCGTTTTTCCTATAAATCCCCTACAATACCCCCGAATCTTTATTTTTGATGATGGAAAAAGCCTACAATCCCAAAGACTGCGAAGAAGAAATTTTGAAAAAATGGCAAGATGAAAAGGTATTTACCGCCATAAATCCCAACGATTCTCAAACAGGAAAATCGTTTACGGTTCCCATTCCTCCTCCCAATGTAACCGGACAACTCCACCTGGGACACGCCATGATGCTGGTGATTCAGGATATTATGTCTCGCTACCACCGTATGAAAGGCGATGCGACGCTCTGGCTTCCCGGAACAGATCATGCGGCGATTGCGACCGAATCCGTTGTTTTGAAAAATTTAGGAGTGGCATCCAGAGAAGTCTTTTCCCGACCAGAATTTTTGGAAAAATGTAGAACCCATACTGATAAAACCCATAAAACCATTACCAACCAGATAAAGAGAATGGGGGCGTCGTGCGATTTTACACGAGAACGATTTACGATGGACTTGGGAATGTCCAACGCCGTACAAAAAATATTTACGGACCTGTATAAAGCGGGGCTTATTGTGCGCGGACACCGCATGGTAAACTGGTCTACTGGGGCTCAAAGCGTGCTGGCAGACGACGAAGTGGAATGGGAAGACCGCAAAGAGCCTTTTTATTCCATTCGGTGCGGACGATTTGTAATTGGAACGGTGAGACCGGAAACCAAATGTGCGCATTCGCCCATTGTTCTGCATCCTGATGAAAACTATGTTTTAGCGCGGTTTACCGACTCTGCGGGAAAAAGCGAAGAACTTATTTTTTCCGAAGTGTTGTTTTACGATGAAGAGCGAAGAAACAAGGTTTTTAACCTGCTCGACGAAAATGGAAAATGGGAACTGGTTTCGGTTCACCAAGGAAAAGAGTTTGAAGGGCAGAAGTTTGAAGCCGAAACCTACGCCGGAATGCGGATTTTTTTTGTACTGTGTGATGCACAGGTAATAGATATTAAAAAGGGAACGGGAGCAATGACCATTTCAGCAAATCATAGCGCGGATGATTATGATCTTGCAAAACGACGAAACCTGGACGAATACTTTATAGAAAAAATTGGATTTGACGGCAAGATGAAGAGCATTGCCGGTGTTTTAGAAGGAGAAACAGTTCAGGAAGCGCGGTGGAAAGCCGGGAAAACCATGAAAGAAAAAGGGCTTTTGGTGGGAAAAGACACTTCGTATGTCCACAATGTGCCCCTTTGCTATCGTTCGGGGTGCGTGGTAGAACCGATGATTTCTCCCCAATGGTTTATTGCGGTAGAAAAAGAATTTTTGTGGCAAGAAGGAGTGGGAAGAATTAGAAATGAAGAATTAGAAATGAAGAATAAAGGAGAAAAAACCACCCTCAAAAAACTCATGCAAGACGCCGTGAGAGAAAAACAGGTAAAAATTATCCCCGAACGCTTTGAAAAGACTTATTTTCAATGGATTGATAATTTAAGAGATTGGTGTATTTCTCGGCAGATTTGGTGGGGACACCAAATTCCTATTTGGTACGACGAACAAGGAAAAGAATATACCGCCCACGAGCAGACTCTTCTGTTTAGCAGGCATGGAGAGAGTGAAGCGGAGCCCTCCAATATTTTACAAAAAAACCCACTTCTCACCAAAAAAGGGGAAACACAGGCAAAAGAACTGGGAGAAAAATTGCTACAAGAAGGACGACGCATTGCAAAAATCATTTGTTCCCCATTGGAGAGATCGAAAAAAACAGCGGAAATTTGTAGAGACGCATTAACCCCCTCCAACTCCCC
>Ga0194063_10000858_pt1 | contig 20937 bp, 19 predicted proteins | sample SepL3720m_MetaG_FD_155459 | JGI IMG/M metagenome (GOLD analysis project Ga0194063, IMG submission 155459) | Anoxic zone freshwater microbial communities from boreal shield lake in IISD Experimental Lakes Area, Ontario, Canada - Sep2016-L373-20m | ecosystem: Environmental > Aquatic > Freshwater...
AAGGTGAGTGTGGATAGTATGATTGGGAAGTAGGGAAGAAGTTTTTAGTTTTTAATCTTTAGTTTTTAGTTGTGGTAACCTGCAATTGCTTCAACATAATTTAACTATTCTTAACCTTAACCTCAATCTTAACCTCAACCTTAACCTCAACCTCAACCTCAACCTCAACCTTAATCTCAACCTTAATCTCAACCTCTCTATGTTCCTCTCCTAAACAACCATCCGCATTCATTATGCATCACCCGACCAGATGGGCATTGTGTATTATGGTCATTATGCGCAGTTTTATGAAATAGGCAGAACACAGAAGCCATTCGGCAATTGGGCTATACTTATAAGGAGATAGAAGCACTCGGCATTATTATGCCTGTGGTAGAAATACATAGTCGCTTTTTGCGACCCGCTAAATACGATGATTTGATTACGGTTAAAACCCTGTTAAAAGAAATGCCTGCTCATCATAAGATTGTGTTTCACACAGAAATCTATAATGAGCAGGCTGAATTATTAAATACCGGCACGGTCAGTCTTTTCTTCATTGATGCAAAAACAATGAAGCGTTGCGAAATGCCCATTGAATTAAAAGAAAGACTAGGACATTATTTTTTATAAATTCCAAACAGTTTGACTTCATCAATAGGGCGATTTCTAGCATCGAGTATCATGTAGCAAGTAGTAAGTAGTAAGAAAATACCCCGGCGCTGTAGTAACTTCCAACCTCCAACTTCCAACTACCAACTTCCAACTACCTACGCCCTATAATAATCCCCCTTCCAATTTACAATCGCCGCTTTAATATCTTTTGAAGAAAGATTTTCATCTGCTGCTCTTTTTGCCAATGCAACAAATTCATCATCGCCGGCAAAACGAAGGGCAATGATTTGTCCAATGCGAAGACGATTGTCTAATGGCTTGCCTGTTGCCAGATAATGCCTGAAATTTTCTTCTGCACGGATGGCCCTGTCCTGCGCCTTTAAGGCAAATACCCGACAAAACCAATATACCAATAACAAAGAAAAAACAGCCAATAATAAGGTAGCAGCCAATACCCTGCCGCCAGCGCCGACATAGGCTTTGTACAGATTATAGGTTGCACCTACCAATGCAAATAAAATAGTAGTCGATGCCAGGAAATGATAGCCGGGCACAAAGCGAACATGATTTTTAAGATTTTGAGTAGACATGATTTTTAAATTTTACACTAATTACAAAAAATTTTTGACAAAAGAGAAGTAAAGAGGTTGAGATTGAGGTAAAGGTTGAGATAAAGGTTGAGGTTGAGATAAAGGTTGAGGTTGAGGTAAAGGTTTAGGGTTTAGGGGTTTAGAGGTTAAGGGAAAGGTTGAGATTAAGGTTAAGATTGAGGTAAAGGTTAAGATTGAGGTTAAGGTTTAGGAGTTTAGGGGTTTAGGGCTTCCTAAATTAAATCAGTTTCAATTTGAACAACTAAAAACCAACAACTAAAAACTAAAAACTTTACTCCCGTCACTTCAACAAATCCAGCAGCTTCCACATCTTCTCCCGCATGCTGCCAGCGCTGCCGCTAAAATTATTGACGATAAAAGAAAAACTATATTCTGCTCCGCTCTTGCTTTTGATATAACCACTATAACTTCTAACACCGCCTATATAACCATCCTTCATGTGTATGCCATTCATTTCGGGGAGGGCATTGTAAAAAGAATTATACCAGTTTTGTTGTTTAGCATATTGCAATATGGTTACTAAAGAATGCGTGGTAATGCGATTGGCAGGTGATAGTCCGCTCCCATCTAAAATATTAATGGCGGCAGGATCAATGCCCTTGTCCTTCCAAAATCTTTTGATGAGTGCAATGCCCGAATCGGTACTGCCGAATCCATTTTTTTCATAGGCCATTGCTTTTACCAGGGCTTCGCCATAAAGATTGATGCTCTTTTTTAAAAACCAATAATTCAAACTATCCAAGGAGGGAGAATAATGCGTATAAAAAACTATGGGATGTATTGCCAAATCTTTTTTATCAATTTCAATTCCATTGAAAGAACCTGTAAATAAAATTTTATCGCTCGGCAATTGAACCACTTTTAATAATTCCTGTATCATATATCCACCTGGGTCGGGCACGGCAGCAGCAATTTTAAAATTATTTTCCCCCAATGGAATGGTGCCCCTTACATAACCTGCCGGTGAATAAGGCGGCAGAAATACATAGGCATTATCGCCCGAACCCTTGGCAGCGGTAGTCAATTCCGAATACAAACCAATATTTTCGAGGCGGGGAACCATTTTGATGATACTGGCTTTATCGCCTATTTTATCACCGGCTTTTAAATAGAGGTCATATTGGTTCTCGCGCCAATTTAATCCGCTTGCCCCTGCCCCATAATAATTTCCAATATCTTCCCAGATCCATCCACGAGGCGTGATATTAGATTCATATTTGCGATCGTATCCAAAAATATTGCCGGTGATGGATTTAATTTTTTTGGCAGTAGCTGTTTTAAATTCATTCAATACCGTTTCTTCATTGGTTTGTTTCCAACGCCAGCTACCCAAACTAGGATCGCCATAACCAATCACATAAAAATTGCCGGTGAGTGCAGCATTTTTTAAATCGCCTTCATAGCCCAGTTCGGTTTTAAATTTATAATCGTTACCCAATAAAGAAAAAGCGGTGGCACTGCTGATGATTTTTTGACAACTGGCAGGTGCCAATCCTTGTTGACTATTTTTATCAAATACTATTTGTCCCGATTTACTTTCCACCACATACAAACTCATGGTTGCATGGGCACATTGTTCTTCTTTTTCTAATTGTTGCCAGGCAGTTTGAAGTGTATTGTTCAGCGACTGTGCATTTAATAACCCCGTGTGCAAAATTGCAAAGATCAGTATTGTTATATTCCATTTATACATACTATACATTTAATTAATACCCGTTAAGTAAACACCGTTTCCTGCTACAAAATAGGGCTATTAAGCGGGTTGACTTATCTTGCATTAAAATTAAACTATTCAGCACAAAGATGGCAAAGGTTAGCATCATCACCATTGGGGATGAATTATTGATAGGACAAGTGATAGATACCAATAGTGCCTGGATGGCACAGGAATTGAATAAAGCAGGATTTGTTGTCCGTCGCCGCTTAGCAGTGGGAGATGTTTGGGACGAAATTTGGTCGGCCTTAGACGAAGAACAAGAATATGCCGACATTATATTGATTACTGGCGGACTCGGCCCTACTGCCGATGATATTACCAAGCCCTTACTATGTAAATATTTCAATGGAAAATTAATTGTGGATGCAGGTGCCAAAGAAAATGTATTGAATATTTTCACGCGACTCAATCGGCCCATACTGGAGCGCAATGTAAAACAAGCCGAAGTGCCCGATACTTGTACGGTGATTCAAAATAAAAGAGGTACTGCACCCGGCATGATTTTTTTTAAGGAGAACAAAACATTTATCAGCATGCCTGGCGTGCCACACGAAATGAAGGGCATGATGGAAGATGCCGTAATTCCTTTATTGCAAAAAAAATACCAGGCAGCTACGATTGTACACAAAACCTTACTAACGGCAGGTGTAGGCGAAAGTTTTTTAGCCGAAATGATCCAGGATTTTGAAAATAATTTACCTGACTATATCAAGCTGGCTTACCTACCCAATTATGGTATGGTGCGATTAAGACTTACCGCTATTGGCAAGGATCCTGCAATGATTGAGCAATCGGCACAGGAGCATTTTGATGACTTACAAAAAATAGTAAAGCAATATTTGGTTACCAACCTTGATGAGCCGATGGAAAAAGTGGTGGCTAAATTATTATTGGCTTCGGGCAAAACCATTGGCACAGCCGAAAGTTGCACGGGAGGATATATTTCGCATTTAATTACCAGTATCGCAGGATCATCGGCTTATTATAAAGGCAGTGTAATTGCCTATGCGTATGATGCCAAAGCCAATTTGCTCAGTGTAGATCAACAATTACTAGAAACCAAGGGGGCGGTGAGTGAGGAAGTGGTAACACAAATGGTAAAAGGTGCCATCAAAAACCTGGACGTGGATTATGCCATTGCGGTGAGTGGCATTATGGGGCCGGGAGGCGAAACGCCCGATAAGCCCGTAGGCACGGTATGGATTGCCGTGGGCAACCGCGAAAAAACCGTTGCGCAAAAAATGCAGTTTAGGTTCGATCGGCAAAGAAATATACAGCTCACTGCTATTTTATCATTAAATATGATGCGAAAATTCATATTAGAAAACAGTTAGTCCTTTCGCCCTACCCTTATCCATTTTTACTTACTTTTGTCATTCAACCGACGATTGTTCAACAGTAATTTTTTTTTATGAGCCTAGTCAATTTAGTCATGCCCAAATTGGGAGAGAGTATCATGGAAGCGACCATTTTAAAATGGCATAAGCAAGCAGGCGATACCGTGAAGCAGGATGAAACTATTTTGGACATTGCCACCGATAAAGTGGACAGTGAAGTGCCCTCTACTGCTGAAGGTGTAATTGAATCTATATTATACAATGTAAATGATGTGGTACCCATTGGTGCTGTTATTGCCACCATTCGGGTGGTAGGGCAGTCGCCACGTACTGAGCCGGTTACTAACCAATACGAAGAAGCGAAATTAGTAGAAGAGATTCCCTATCAACCAGCAAAAATTATCAGTCAACCCAGCACTACCAATGCGGTACGTTTTTATTCCCCCCTGGTGTTGAATATAGCACAGCAGGAAGGCATTGGCATGGCCGAATTGGAAAATATTCCCGGTACAGGCCAGGATGGAAGGGTGAGTAAGAAAGATATTTTAGCCTATGTTGCTACTCGTGGTAGCAATAAACCCGTTCAAGAAGTGTCGGTGGTAAGAACAGAAAATACGGCTGCCAGTCAATCCTTTCCTGCAACGCAAACCGAGGCCCGCAGCACTAACAGTGATGTACAGACGACAATATATACCGGCAATGTAGAAATCATAGAGATGGACCGGATGCGCAAGTTGATTTCGAAGCATATGACGGATAGCAAACGCATCAGTGCGCACGTAACCAGTTTTGCAGAATGTGATGTTACCAACCTTGTATTATGGCGCAACCGAATTAAAAATGAATTTGAAAAGAGGGAGAATGAAAAAATCACCTTTACACCGTTGTTTATAGAAGCTATTGTAAAATGCATTAAAAGATATCCTATGCTCAGCAGCAGTGTAGAGGGCGATAGAATCATCATTAAAAAAGACATCAATATTGGCATGGCCACAGCCTTGCCCAGTGGGAATTTAATTGTACCGGTGATTAAAAACGCCGACCAATTAAACCTGGTTGGATTGACCAAGCAGGTGAATAATTTGGCCAATAATGCCCGCAATGGAAAATTGAAGCCCGATGATACCATGGGTGGTACATTTACCCTTACCAATGTAGGTACTTTTGGCAGTATCATGGGTACGCCCATTATCAACCAACCGCAGGTAGCGATTATGGCGGTGGGTGCCATCAAAAAAAGGCCGATGGTAATAGAAACGGCAGTTGGCGACAGCATTGCTATTCGTCATATGATGTATATCTCGCTTAGTTACGATCATCGTATTATTGATGGTGCATTGGGAAGTACTTTCTTAAATGCAGTGGCGAAGGAGTTGGAAAACTTTGACGGAGATAGGGGGATTTAGTTGGAAGTTGGAGGTTACTCTTCAGCGCTTGGGTATTTTCTTAGTACTGGATACTGGATGCTGGATACTGGATGCTGGATACTGGATACTGGATACTGGATACTGGATGCCTTCTAAGTGACTGTTGCAATAAAGGGGAATTTTGTTTTTATCATTAAAAGATATTGGTTTTTCAAATTGACACTGGTTTAATATTGGAAGCCCTCAATCTTAACCTTAATCTCAACCTTTCCCTTAACCTCTAAACCACTCAACCCTAAACCACTCAACCCCTAAACCTCTCCACTCCTCAACCTTCAACCTTTCCCTCAACCCTTCAGCCTATAGTGGTGCTACTATTAAAACCTATATAAATGAAGTGGGTATTTTTTTAAAGACCATAAAAAATCATGCTGCAGATGATTTTACAGTAGAAAGGATCAAGGATTATTTGCTGTATTGATCTCAACAATTAGGGCTTACGGAGAATACCTTACATAGCAGGATCAATGCTTTAAAATTTTATTATGAGCAGGTACTTAAGCGGGAGCAATTTTTTTGGGATATACCGAGGCCGAAGAAGGGGATGCAATTGCCGAAAGTGTTAAGTAAGGAGGAGATGATTCGTTTGATAAAAGCGATTGAGAACCTTAAGCATAAAACCATGATCATGCTTGGGTATGCTTGTGGCTTGAGGGTGAGCGAGATAACGGCCCTTGAAATAAAAGATATTGATGAGGATCGCAGGATGTTGTTTATATGCAGGGCGAAGGGCAAAAAGGACAGGGTGGTAAGTTTAAGTCCGGCGATGATAATTATGTTGAGGGAATATAAAAGCAAGTACAAACCGACCAAATATTTATTTGAGGGTCAGCAGCAAGGGGGTAGATATAGTACCCGGAGTTTGGAGGCAATCATAAAAGTTGCCAAGGATAAAGCGGGCATCAAAAAAGCGGGCAGTATGCATATGTTGCGGCATAGTTTTGCCACGCATTTATTGGACAAGGGTACAGACGTGGAATTTATGACTATACCCAAATCCCCCAGTTATATACATTGGCGCATTTGCTCCCTGAAAAGAGTATAGAGATGAATCCCCCGCTGATGAAAATACTTTTAGCTTTATTTCATTATTAGCAAATTTTTCTAGAGGACTTAAACTCTTTTTGCAGCTCATCTCGAAAATGCAAATTATTATTAACCATTTTTTCATAATAAAATATTTTATTAGTTTATAGTTCTGTAAAATTAGAAAGCCTAACAAAGAATAGCTAATTGATTAATGCAACACATATACTTAAGTTTGGCAATAAATACCAAATGATCAAAATCCATGACAGATTTTAGTATTACTCAATTACTTAAACCCAATATCTTAGATTTATTTTAGTGAATGCTGCGCACAACAAAGGGTTTGTCGCAAGCTGGGCTGGACAATCTATCTTCAGCAGTATATCGCTACCAATCATCGGCTATAGGGTTGACCGTTTAATAAATTGCTTTTCGTTTTCATAAAATTTACGTTCCTTTATGTACATCGTCATGGGGGCGGAGACAGCTACTATACCCAGCCTGCGGCAAGCCCCGGACGTTGGTGGCAATAGCTAATAGAAACTTTCATTATATTTGCAACATGACCGACTTGAATACAATAAAGCAAATTCTTACAACATTAAAGCCAGAACTGATTGCCAAATATCATGTCAGTTCAATTGGCTTATTCGGTTCTGTTGTCCGGGATGATTTTAACTCTTCAAGTGACGTTGATATCATTGTCGATTTTAGTCAACCAATTGGTATAGAATTTATTGACCTCGCAGATTATATTGAGACAAAACTTAAGAAAAATGTTGACCTAGTCTCAAAAAATGGAGTAAAACAAAAATATTACCGCACTTTCGAATCTGAGATTATTTATGTCTAAAAGAGAACCAAATCTCCTCGTTGAAGATATAATTGACAGTGGTAAAAAAATTCTGGAGTACACAAGTAATTTAACTTTCGAAGATTTCACTAAAGACGGAAAGACCATTGACGCAGTTATCAGAAATTTCGAAATCATTGGAGAAGCAGCAAATCGTTTGCCTGACGATTTCAAAGAGAATCATCCTGAGATTGATTGGTATCGAATCAGAGGTTTTAGAAATCGCATAGTACATGACTATTTCGGGATTGACTTCACAATTGTTTGGAAAATAAAAAATTCATTTCTCCCGTCATTAATTTCAAAATTAGAAACACTTATCGAGTAATGCTACTGCCACCAACAAAGGGTTTGTCGCAAGCTGGGCTGGACAATCTTAATTGGGCATTTTATCGCTACCAATCATCGGCTATCGGGTTGACCGTTTAATAATTCGCTTTTCGTTTTCATTTAAGTTTCGTTCCTTTATGTGCATCGTCTTGGGGGCAGATACAGCTACGAATACCCAGCCTGCGGCAAGCCCCAAACGTTGTGCGTCATGCCTTGTGAAGTTACAGCCTTAATGAAGCTTATTTTATTAATTTTACAATTACACGGAGAAGCCGAAAACCGTTCAGAGTAGGCAATATATAAAAAAATGAAAAATGAAAAAAATCAATTTATTAATTGCATTGAGTATAACGTTAGTTATAATGTCTTGCAATAATGGAAACAAAACAACAACTGCAGTCGAAACCACAGACAGCAGAACAACAACCGTTGCAGAGCCTATTAAAACTGGCCCCTCGCTTCCAATGAATATGTTAGTTATTTATCATGGCATAAAAGATTACAGTTTATGGCGTCCAGGTTTTGATACTGATTCAGCAGCAAGACAGGAAAGTGGCTTATCTTTTATATCGCTTGAAAAATCTGCAGATAAACCAAATGACATTAAAATGTCTTTTGCAACGCCAGATATGGCAAAAGCAAAATTATTTATGATTGATCCGAGATTAAAGGAGGTTATGGGAAAATTAGGCGTAATTTCTAAACCTATAGCAAATTTCTATAGCATAATAAGATACAATACAGAAAATCAAAAAACTGGTGGTGCCCGCTTGGAAATCGTCCATAAAGTAAAGGATTTTGATATTTGGCTTAAAGGATATGATGCCGAAGGAATAGCCACAAGATCCGAAAATGGCATGAACGATTTATTCCTCGGAAGAGGTGTGGATGACCCCAATTTAGTCTATGTTGTTTTTGAAGTAACTGACATAACCAAAGCAAAAGCGAGATTAGCTAACCCAGCACTTAAAAAAATAATGGTAGATGCCGGCGTAGTTGGCACACCTGCCATTACATTTTATAATGACGCTTTAAAATAAATATAAAGAAACTTTTTATAGGAACAGCTAAAGCAAATTACTTTAGCTGTTCCTATAATCACCTAATACTGTATGGACAAAGAAACACGAACGCACAAGACGGTTTTGTTCTATTGGGGCTTGACAAGGATACATCGGCATTTGCTATTCAACTTCAGCTATCGGCTTGACCGCTCCACAAGTTTCTTTACTTTTAATTTCAAAATTAATTTCCTAAATATAATTTACGTTAATGGGCTGACGGAATTATAAAAGCCCCAACAGCGCAAAGACGTTAACGTTGGGCGCAATTTTTAAAGACATCAGCATGAAACTTAGCCTTTATCAAATAGATGCATTTACAGATAAAACATTTGGTGGGAATCCTGCTTGTATTGTGCCATTAGACCATTGGTTGGAAGATGGGATTTTACTGAAAATTGCAAAAGAAAATGCAGTTGCAGAGACTGCCTTTTTTGTAGACAAAGGAGATAAAATTCATTTGCGTTGGTTTACTCCTGAAATTGAAATGGATTTGTGTGGACACGCCACACTTGCAACTGCACATTGTTTAAAGACAATACTCGACTATAAAAAAGATCTAATTGTTTTTGAAACATTAAGTGGCAACTTAATTGTTAAAGCCGAAGATGGGCTATATAAAATGGATTTTCCCGCAAGAATGCCTATTGCAGACAGTTTGCCTTCTACAATTTTAAATTCGTTAAATATTAAACCTAAAGAGGTTTTAAAATCAAGGGACTATGTTTTGGTATATGAAAACGAAACAGCAATCAGAAATATTAAAATTGACCGACAATTATTTGACCAAATAAACCTTGACCCTGGAGGCGTAATTGTAACCGCTATTGGAGATGATTGTGATTTCGTTTCAAGATTTTTTACAGCACAAGCATCCATTTTGGAGGATCCTGTAACAGGTTCTGCACATTGTTCCTTAATTCCATTTTGGTCGAAAAGACTAAATAAAAAAGAACTTTATGCTCAACAAGTATCAGAACGAATGGGCAAACTATATTGTCAAGATAGAGGAGACCGAGTTATAATTAGTGGACAAGCCAAAACCTATTCCATTGGAAACTTTTGGACAGAATAAAATTACTGCAAAAATGGTTAGGCAATATGGCGACTGACAGGTTTCTATTAAATATTTATTCAAAAGTTCAAGATCAGGAATTCTATTGAACTTTTGAATAAAAATCCGTGAAATTTTCATTTACTCAATCCATGCAATAATTCTCAATGGTGCTCCGGAGCCTCCTTTTATTTTCATTGGCAGTGCAATGACAAATGAACCTTTTTGAGGCAGTCGTTCTAAATTTGTTAGGTTTTCAAATCCTATAATATTCTGAGCATAGAGGATTTGGTGTGTTTTAAAATAAACAGATTGTCCATAGTCCACACTGGCGCAATCGATACCGACCGCCTTTATTTTTCTGTTCTTTGTTAACCATTCGGCTAGCTCAGGATGTATAGAAGGGAAATGAAGTTTTTTTACTGCTTCCTGACCTTTTTCAGCTGTACCCAAGTATTTTTGAGCGTCGGAATAAAACTTGCTCCAACCTGTTCTGAAAAGGAGGATCGCATTAGAAGGAATTTTATCGTATTGTTTTTCCCAATTCTCTAAATCTTCCTGTGTAATCTGGTAATCGGGATTGCTTTTTGTTTTTTCCGTTACATCAATTACGACAGCTTCCCCTATCAGTTGCTCAGTCGGAATTTCATCAACACTCCATTTTCCTTTTGCAAAATGTACTGGTGCATCCAAATGGGTACCACCATGTTCGGGCGAAGAAAAGAAGTTGGATGAATAATAAAAACCTGCTGCTGTAATTCCATTGAATTGCGTATCGAGTTTAAACCCTGTTGGATTATTTGGCCAATAAATTGTTTTTTCTGAAAAATCGTGGCTCAGATCAATCCATTTCCCAGTTGATAACTGTGCAGCCAAAGAAGTTTTTTTAGTTGGTTGATTACAACCAATGATTGCTATTATTAATATGAGCGATATTCTTTTCATTTTTTTTTGTTTAAGATACTTGATTTTTGCAGACCTAGTCAAATAATTAAAAATCCAAGCCTTTTATGGGTTAAACCTAAGATTTAGATCACAGAAAATATTCGTAAATTTTGCATTGCCGAAACTGGGGCATAATGTTATAATTTCGGCTACAATTAGCAATCAGTTACAGTGTGTGGTGGAAGACCCAGAGGCCTTGACCACCTAAATCCGGAAACGATTGACCAGGAATTATATTGATTTTCAGTGCCCTTTCTGGTCAATTGAAACCGGAAAAGGGTGGTCACACTCATCGGGTTTTCCAGTGGGGAGACCAGACGGGCAGAAACATTATACAATTGGCGGCTTAAATTGGACAACCAAGTCTAACATAATAACAACGAACCGCTAACAAGCAGTTTGCCAAAACTGTGACTCAACAAACTAATTTCAGCTAAGTGCAAAGCCAGGCTTTGGTTCGGGCTGGACAAACTCCCGATAGCTATCGGAATTCAACTTAAGTTCTTAACTTCAACAGCAGTTTTTCAATCAGCAGCGGCTGTGGGCAAAGGATTACTAATGCCCCTCCTGCACAAAGTCTTCCCGTTCTACGTCATGCTCGGGCGACCTGCTAATTTTGACTGACTGCAAGAAATTAACTATTACAAATCAGCTATTTTCAACATGACAAAAATAAAATACTGCTTTACATTCCTTTTTCTCTTTTGCGTTGCACTTACAAATGCACAGCAAACTCATATTGACAGTTTGAAACAACAACTGTCAATAGCAAAGGCAGACACTGTGAAAATTAGTTTAGACTTTCAAATTAGCAAAGCATATGCTAACACCAATCCTGATTCAATGGTGTTATACTCCAGGAAAACAATCCAGTTGTTGCATCATTTATTAGCCACAGAAAATGTAGACAGCTTTAAAATGCAAATCTTATGGAACATAGCTGACATGTATCAATATGTGAGCAATGATTCAATGGTATTTTATGCACAGCAAGTATTGCTAATTTGTATAAAAAACAGAAATAGTTTCCCTGCCGGTACTGAAGCGAAGGCATTATTAAATCTTGCGGGTTCATTGTGGTGGGCAGGAAATTACCCTGATGCGAAGGAAACCTATTTTAAAGCATTGGAATTAGCTGAACCGCTTGCAGACACCCTCCTTATAGGGCGTATTTACAACGGTATTGCAATGGTAAACAGAAATGCAGGCAATTATCGGGAGGCAATAAACTATTATACAAAAGCGGAAAATTTAACGAGGTCAATTCCCGACAATCAGGTATTAAATACACTTTTAGTTGACAAGGGAAAATCCTATGAACAACTCGGCATCCTGGATTCTGCATACACCTATGTTCAGGAATGTCTATCCATGTATTTCAGAAAGTTTCAAGGCAAAAATGTTTATGGAGGGGGAATACACTCTGCAATGGGAGTCATTTATTCCAAGATGGGAAAAGAACAATTGGCCGTTGAATTTTTCAGACAATCGTTTCAATTGAATACAGAGATAAATGAAATCCGTTTGCTTGCCCGTGGCTATTGCGAATTTGCCGAACATTTTGACCGCTTCAATCAACGGGATTCAGCGATTTACTACGCCACAAAAGGTTTTTTGATTGACCAAAAATTTAATTTACTGGTTCAGCAATTGCAAGCAGCCGCATTATTGACCAAACTTTACAAACAGGAAAATAAGATTGATAGTGCGTTCAAGTATCAACAACTAATGATTGAAACAAGAGATAGTGTTTTCAGCAATGAAAAAATTAATCGCTTGCAAACATTGGAGTTTAATGAACAATTACGACAGCAAGAGTTAGCATCAGAAAAAACAAAGTCCGAAGAAGAACGAAAAATAAATATCCAGTATGCCTTGATTGCAATCGGACTTGTTACTCTTATTATCTTGTTTTTGTTTCTTAGCCGAAGTTTTATTACCAACTCCAAACTAATTTCTTTTTTTGGAGTGATTGCCTTGTTGCTTGTTTTTGAATTTCTCAATTTATTACTCCATCCATTCTTAGAAAGAATTACTCATCACTCCCCTATCTTCATGTTGCTTGGGTTAGTTTGTATTGCAGCTTTGCTTGTGCCCTTGCACCATAAATTAGAAAAATGGACAACAGTAAAACTGGTCGAGAAAAATAAGGCGACAAGATTGGCAAATGCAAAAAAAACCATTGAGAAATTAGAAGATAAGATGAAAGATCCGAATGAAAGTAGCAAGAACGCATAAAAATAGTTTGGTGCAATTATGGCTGACCGACTAACCTACAACCCCCAGCATTGGTATTTACAAAAACTGGCGGAACCTTGAAACATCAGCAATGTGCAGGTATCAGCAGCGGTTCGAACTCGACATTCAATTTTCAGGATTAGTTCATAACTTCAGCTTTTCAACTTGGCTTTAGATCCTGACTGGACAAGCAATGAATTCCCTGCCTTTGCAAAACCTCGACCGTTGTGTGCAAGCTAAAATTGCATTTTCAGATTAAAAATAAACTATGATAGGTATTATCGTTCAGCTTTCCCTTTCTTGGTTAATAGTTTGGCTTTTTGAAAAAGGGAGTTTGTCTTTTTTAGGATTCTACCCAACAAAAGGAAGGCTATTTGATTTCATTCTATTCTTCTTAATTACTGCTATTTGTTGCTCAACAGGCTTCTTCTTGCGCATGTATTTCGCAAAAGAGCAATGGGGCCTAAACCATTCCCTTACACCTAATATTATTCTAGAAGCTGTTTGGTGGAATGTTAAGTCGGTACTGTTTGAAGAACTAATTTTTAGAGGCATAATTTTTTATATTCTCATTAAAAAAATTGGTTCTCTGAAAGCAATTATGATCTCAGCAATTGCTTTCGGAATTTATCATTGGTTCTCCCATGAAGTAATTGGAAATCCCATACAAATGGCAATGACTTTTGTCATTACAGGAATTATGGGGCTTTTATATGCATATGGGTATGCAAAAACTTTCTCACTCTACATACCCTGTGCAATTCACTTGGGCTGGAACTTAACACAAGGATTTGTTTTCTCTCAAGGGCCAATTGGAAAAGGAATATTCATACAAGTTATGCCACAGCCCATCGTAAATGTTTCTTATTTGGTTTTCTTTATTATTTTATTAGTTCCCATGCTAAGTACTTTGCTAATAAATTTTTTCTTATTGAGACAGCGCAAGCAAACAGAATTTAAGCAATAAGTACAGCGCCAAATAATATTGGGTTTTGTGAAAGTACGGCTTGAAAAAAGCCCGATAGCTTTCTGGTTTCATCTTTATTTCTTAACTTCCAAATCAGTTTTTCAGCCAATTGCAATCAGGCCAGCAGCGGCTGTGGGCGGTTGGAATAATAATGCCCTACCTGCACAAAGCCCTGCCCTTTAGGCGACTGAGAAACAAACGACAAATAACAAATTAACACTTAAAATAAACTATTATGGCAAGAATCAATCCACACATTAATTTCAACGGCAACGCCGAAGAAGCATTCAACTTTTACAAATCCGTATTTGGCGGTGAGTTTGCCAAAATAATGCGTTTCAAAGATTTAGCCACTGCTGAATTTCCAGTAGCAGACAATGAAGCGAATAAAATAATGCATATTGCTTTACCAATTGGTAATAGTATTTTAATGGCCAATGATGTGCCTGAAATAATGGGACGAACAAATGAAAATGAGAACAGAAGCAAAATTGTAATTAGTGCAGAAAGCAAAGCAGAAGCCGACAAATTATTCAATGGACTTTCGGCTGGCGGACAAATTGAAATGCCTATTACTGACAGCCCTTGGGGTTCCTACTTTGGTATGTTTAGAGATAAATATGGTATCGAATGGATGATAGATTTTGATTCGAATTATAAGGCAAATATATAATGGAGGGAATCAAAGACAAACTAACAGAAATTTGGCAATCCTAAAATGACTCTGTGCAAAAATGAACGAAATAAAGTAAAATCAAAAATGAATTTTCAAATACAAAATAGCAATATTAACGACATAGACGAAATTTTCCGTTTATACAAAATCGCCACCGATTTCCAAAAGACAAGATTTACAGTTCACTGGCCTGAATTTGAAAGAAAACTTATTGAAACTGAAATTGCAGAAAATAGACAATGGAAAATAGTTGTAGATGAAAAAATTGCTTGTGTTTGGGCCACCACTTTCCATGACCCTCAAATTTGGGAGGAAAAAGACGGAGACCCCTCCGTTTATATTCACCGAATTGCAACAAATCCTGATTTTAGAGGACAGCATTTAGTTGTACAAATAGTAGAATGGGTTAAATTTTATGCCAAAGAAAATCAAAAACATTTTGTTAGAATGGATACTGTTGGCGACAATCCTGGGCTAATTAATTATTACACAAAATGTGGTTTTAACTTTTTGGGATTGTTGAAACTTAAAAATACGGAAGGACTTCCTGCTCATTACGACAACGCAACAGTAAGTTTATTTCAAATGACAATCACCACTAAATAATAAAATAAGCAGCGGTATTGGAATTTAAAGGAAGGGCTTTGAAAAAAACCCAGCATACTTCATTTGCAACAATATAGACAAGTCAGGAATACTCACTGATAAAATAAAATACACAGCTATCTTTGTAATGAACCACGCCATAAAATAATTAACCGAATATAATATGAATAGGATATTTCTACTTTTCTGTTTGACCTTTTTCACCACTTTACTATTCGGACAAAATAATCAAGTAAACCAAACCGAAACAACCAAACCCTTTATCCTGGGCCTTATAGACGAAATTCAATCAACAGCATTAGCTGAAAAAAGAATTTTGAATATTTATCTTCCAGAAGGTTACAATAAAAACGACAGCACGAAATACCCAGTAATCTACTTATTAGATGGCTCAGCAAACGAAGATTTTATTCACGTTGTTGGACTTGTACAGTTCTATAATTTTGAATGGATCAACCAGGTCCCAAAATCCATTGTAGTGGGTATTGCATCGGTTGATAGAGCGCGAGATTTTACTTTTCCAACCTCTAGTGAGGAACTGAAAACAACATTTGCAAGAGCAGGACACTCGGATAAATTTATTTCATTTCTTGAAAACGAATTACAACAATTTATAGAAACTAAGTACAAAGGAAATAAAGACAAAACCCTTATCGGACAATCATTAGGGGGCCTATTAGCAACTGAAATCTTACTTAAAAAACCATGGTTATTTAATAAGTACATTATCATTAGTCCAAGTTTATGGTGGGACAATGGCTCGCTTTTAAACCAACAATCCCCGATAGCAAGCGCTGGCTTTACTCAACAAACAGCTATATATATTGGCGTAGGAAAAGAAGGTCTAACACCCACAAAAATTCCGAGAGTGATGGAAGTAGATGCTAATTTATTAACCGAAAAAATAAAAGAAACGAAAAATAACAACGTAAAAGTATTTTTCGATTATTTACCACAAGAAAATCACGCAACCATAATGCACCAAGCCTTGTCCAATGCATTTAAAATTTTATACCCAATTTTAACGAATAATTGATAACCATAAAAAAGAATGGGCAACAATGAGAATACTTTTATTTTTTGTGTTACTCCAAAACTTTGCCTACGCACAGCAGATTACTATTCAAAATAGCAAGAATAGACAAATCACCCATTTAAATGGCGATTGGAATTACATCATTGATCCATACGAAACAGGCTACTATAGTTTTCACTTAGATGAATATGATAAAAAGAGTGATTTTCAAATGGGCGCATTTTTCAACAATTACCATTCCGCCAATAAAAATAATTTAATAGAATACGATTTCGACAAGTCTCCAAAGATGCGTATCCCAAATGATTGGAATACACAAGACGAGAAATTATTTTACTATGAAGGAACCGTATGGTTCAAAAAATCTTTTGATTACACACTGGCTAAACACAAACGCCTATTTTTAAATTTTGCTGCTGTCAATTATCAAGCCGATGTGTACCTCAACGGCAAAAAACTAGGAACGCATGTAGGAGGATTTACTTCTTTTAGCTTCGAGATTTCAACTGTCATTAAAGAAAAAGACAATTATCTGGTGGTGAAAGTTGATAATAAAAGACTCAAAGATGCAGTACCAACCACCAATACCGATTGGTGGAATTATGGAGGCATTACCCGAGAGGTTTCTTTAATGGAAGTGGCAGATGCTTTTATTGAAGATTATAGCATTCAACTTGACAAAAAAAACAACACTACCATCGCTGGTTATATAAAAGTTAATACCCCAACAACCGGGCAACCCATAAGCATTAGCATTCCTGCCCTCAAAAAGATAATAACTGATACACTAGGGCCAACTGGAATACTAAATTTTAGCATACATACTGGAATGGGCGATATCCAATATTGGTCGCCCAAAAACCCAAAACTATACGAAATTATTATTGACTACAATGGAGAAACCATTAAAGATCGCATTGGATTTAGAACCATTGAAACAAATGCTGCTACCATTTTATTAAACGGCGCCCCTATTTTTTTAAAGGGCATATCTATACACGAAGAGAATGCTACAGGAGGAAGAGGTAAAACAATTGAAGATGCTAAAAGACTCTTGAGTTGGGCAAAGGAATTGGGATGCAATTATGTACGGTTGGCACACTACCCGCATAATGAAAATACCATTCGTTTGGCGGATGAATTAGGCTTATTAGTTTGGGAAGAAATACCCGTGTATTGGACAATAAATTTCAAAAATCCCGCTACTTACCACAATGCCGAAAATCAACTGAATGAAATGATTGATAGAGATAAAAATAGGGCAAGTGTAATTATCTGGTCAATGGCCAATGAAACTCCCCTATCTGATGAAAGAACATTTTTTATCAAAAACTTAATCAAGTATACAAAAAGTAAGGACTCCACTAGGCTAATAAGTGCTGCGTTGCTAACACAATACAGCAATGGCGTAAATAGCATCAATGATCCACTGGGGGAAGATTTAGATCTCATTGCCTTTAACCAATACTTGGGTTGGTACGGAGGAAATTTGGAAGATGCAGAAACTATAAAATGGACAAGCAAATACAATAAACCTTTAATTGTTTCTGAATTTGGCGGCGATGCAAAACAAGGACTGCATGGAGATAAGAAAGAACGATGGACCGAAGAGTATCAAGCATATTTATATATTCAGAATTTAAAAATGATAAATAAAATGCCCCATCTTGCTGGCCTTTCGCCTTGGATACTAGTCGATTTTAGGTCACCCCGTAGATTACTACCTGGCATACAAGATGGATATAATAGAAAAGGATTGATTTCGAATAAAGGAATAAAGAAGAAGGCTTTTTGGGTGCTAAATAAATATTATCTAAAAAAATAAATTGGCACTTACAGGTTATTTGCAATCGCAAAACTGACGTACGTCATATCGTAATTAATTTTCAATTCAAGTTTAGGTAGTAACTTCAATAAATATTGAATGGCATTTGTTCCGGACGGGACAAGCTATAAAATTCCTGCCCCTCAAATACCTTCACTGATGTATTCATTGGAAATAAGTCCAACAAGAGCATTTTAGCTATTTTTTGTACTGTTCAAACTCATTCACGATGCAAAAAGCTATAGTATTTCTATCCTATTTATCTTTCAGCATAACAGGGATAGCACAAAATGTGGGTATCGGCACCAATAATCCCGCTGCATCTGCCCAATTAGAAATCAGTTCTACTACCCGCGGTGTATTATTACCCAAAATGACCACTGCTCAAAAAAATGCCATCAGTAATCCTATTGAAGGCTTAGAAGTGTATGATTTAACCTTGCACCAAAAATCATATTACAATGGTACGGTATGGGTTTCCTTAAATACCCCAGCTACTACGGCGGCATTTTTACCAACAATAGTAATTGGCACTCAACAATGGATGAGTAAAAACTTGGATCTAGCATTTTATAGAAACGGCGATCCCATTCCCCAGGTTACCAACCAAGCTGCATGGGCAACATTAACTACAGGAGCCTGGTGTTATTATAATAATGATTCAACCCAAGCTACTACCTATGGTAAATTATACAATTGGTATGCAGTAAATGACCCCAGAGGTCTGGCTCCAATAGGTTGGCATATACCCAGCAATGCAGAGTTGGCCGTCTTGTCAACTACCTTGGGTGGTGATGCAATAGCTGGCGGAAAAATGAAGGATGCTGGAATTATTAATTGGACGACCCCCAATACCGGAGGTAATAATAATAGCGGCTTTACGGGATTGCCTGCTGGCCATCGCAACGACGTTGGTTCATTCACCAGTAATTTTAGCTTCGGCTACTGGTGGAGTACTACAGAAACCAGTGCTTCCATTGCTTTGATTTGCTATTTGGCCTATTACGTGAGCGATCTTAATATGAGCTTTGGAAGTAAGCGAAATGGATTTTCAGTTCGTTGTATTAGGGATTAGTTCGATAGCCATCGTACTTGATTCAATTTACAATCAATAAAACAAACAGCTTGGCTCATCAAGGCCTAAATAAATACTGTAAAAAATAATGAGTGACCATATAATATTTTTCGCCTTGGCTGTTCTTGCATACAAAATATAAAAAAAACACTCCTATGCAAAAGACTATGATACTGCTATCCTTTTTATCTTTCAGTGCAATGGGTACAGCACAGAGTGTGGGTATTGGTACCGCTAACCCAGATGCCTCTGCCCACTTGGAAGTAAGTTCTACCATACGCGGGGTATTATTACCAAGAATGACCACTGCTCAAAAAAATGCCATCAGCAATCCTGTGGAAGGCTTAGAAGTATATGATTTAACCTTGCACCAAAAATCTTATTACAATGGTACGGGATGGGTTTCATTAACTACCGTTGCTACTACGGCAGTATTTTTGCCAACAATAGTAATTGGCACTCAACATTGGATGAGTAAAAATTTAGAACTTGCTTTTTACAAAAACGGCGACCCCGTACCTCAAGTGAGTGATCCCACTGCATGGGCAGCGCTAACAACAGGTGCTTGGTGTTATTATAATAATGATTCAACCAAAGGTTCTACCTATGGTAAATTATATAATTGGTTTGCAGTAAATGACCCTAGAGGCTTAGCTCCAATTGGATGGCATATTCCCAGCCATGCGGAGTGGACAATACTATCAACTAAATTAGGTGTAGTTGGAGTAGCCGGAGGAAAAATGAAAGAGGCTGGAACAATTAATTGGACAAGTCCCAATACTGGAGCTGATAATACCAGTGGCTTTACAAGTCTGCCAAGTGGCTTTCGAAATGGCAGTGGCTCATTTGGAGGTATTGGCAACTTCGTCTACTGGTGGAGTGCTTCGGAGTTCAATGCAGCACTCGCCTGGACACGCTACTTGTACTATAGCAATAGCGGTATTAGTAGTGGCAACAACGATAAACTCGCGGGATTCTCTGTTCGTTGCATCAGGGATTAGTTTGTTTTAAGTAAATAACTAATTTGCGGGCTAAAATAATAATGATAGTCCAATTTTAAAAGTACATTTATTGAAATTTAATAACCCAGTAAGCACTATTTTTTTCTATTTTTACATTACTTCTAAAACAAAGTACCTGAGCATTAATTTTCCCATTCCAACTAAATATGCAGTATAATACATTACCAAAGATTGAACTTCATTTACATTTAGATTGTTCCTTGAGCTATGAAGTGGTGAAACAATTAAATCCCTCGATAACGCAGGAAGAATACACGCACACTTTTATTGCCCAGGCAAAATGTACCGACCTTGCAGATTATATAAGTCGCGCAAGAAGTGGTTTTGAATTAATGCAAACCAAGGAACAATTAAGAATGGTAACGCTCGATTTATTCAGACAACTGAAAGCAGATAATGTATTGTATGCAGAAATTAGATTTGCTCCCCTCCTACACATTGCAAAAGGCTTAAGTTCATCAGAAGTAGTGGAAATAGTCAATAAAGCAACAGAAGAAGGCATCCATGTCTATGGTATTGAAGCAGGTATTATTT
>Ga0194063_10000859_pt1 | contig 20923 bp, 13 predicted proteins | sample SepL3720m_MetaG_FD_155459 | JGI IMG/M metagenome (GOLD analysis project Ga0194063, IMG submission 155459) | Anoxic zone freshwater microbial communities from boreal shield lake in IISD Experimental Lakes Area, Ontario, Canada - Sep2016-L373-20m | ecosystem: Environmental > Aquatic > Freshwater...
TAGGGCAGAATTTGATTTCCCCGCAGGGGATTTAAAATGAGGGAGTAGCAAGAAAAAGCGGGACAAACTTTCCGCCATGATGTGAAATAAAAAGCATGGCAAAAAAGAGAAAAGCCTTTCGACGTCCGGATGAGGAGGAGCAGGCGATATTGGAAGGGATGAGAGTGAGGTTGATCACGCCTGAAGAGAGGCACCACTTTGATGAGCTTGTCGTTGATTGATGTGTCGTTATTATGCCGATGAATTGATGGTCATATTTCCGTTCTTAAACTCTATTTCTTTTCCTTCAATGCGAGATCCAGTGCACCGCAGACTTGGATTAACCACCCAACTGGAACTTCATACACTTCACCACTGCTCGCAAAGGTATTCAACCGTTCGCTCGCGGTCTGTGGGATCGGAAAGTCCAAGGGCCCTTGGCTGTGCAGCCAGTTCATGGATCCGTCGGAAACAGTATACATCGTCCCGACGCTTCCAGGGATCTGACCTTTATGCTTCAAATACTCTGAGCCATAGGGATATAGAAGCGTTGCAATACTGACCACACGGGAACCAGCCCCGCCCACCATCGATAGGCCTTGCGGATTCCGTCCCAGTAAAAACTGAATTTGATGCTCAGCCAGCCGAATCAAAGTTGGATCGTGCAATAATTCACCGGCTTGGATAAAGAAATAGGCGACTTGCAGATACTTTTCTGGACTAACAGTACCTTCGTTCGACTGGGCGAAGTAGGAGCTGAAAGCGCGGGTCATCACGGGCTCACAGACTCCATCAACCACTCCGTAAATATTGTTTTCAGAAAGGGGTTTGAATATCTGATCGCATATTCTGCGAACCAGACCCTTCAAATCATCGGTCACTTTCGATTTGGGACAGAGCTTGGCAAAATCGAACAATTCAACAAAATCACCTTGCGTTCCTAATTTAGCGAATAGGTAAGGATACCTCTTCAACAGAAAGGGTGAGATTTTTTTCCGAGCCAAAGCTTCAAGCGCAGTCAAATCAGCACTCTTATCGACCTGGTAACGCGCAAGAGCCAACGCGAAATTATCATCTGAATGCCAAAGACCAGCCCGATCCATCAACAGCTTTGCCTTTGCAGGGTCAAACTCCTGAAGGTTTTTTGCCAGCCGTGTCAATGCGACCGGTCTGATCGCTTTAGGATTACTTTCCTCAGACTTCAGATCCATCGCTCCTCGACAAACAGGGTCATCGAGCGTCCCAATAATATTATCTGTCGGGTTACTGCCAAGGCAGATATAATCTTTTGTTACCGGATTCCATTCAATTGGATTATCATAGACCTTTCCATTGGCAATGTCGATGGAACGCATAATATAATCAATACCCCAACTTGCCTCTGATAGAGCATCTGGATAGGTCTCTTGTAAATCTTTAGTCAGGTACTGAGTGTCTTCCCAGAATCGACACATAGCGATCGCTGCCGGGGCCATGAGGTAACCGTATTTATCGAGGCTTCCGGCATCGTGCCAACCTCCCGTTAAATCCACATGTTTCAAGATTGCCCCTTTCGGCTTGTTTTTATCAAAATACTCAGGTTGTTGCCCGCAGGCATAACCATTCCGAATAGCAGCCATATCCAAGTGACAGGCAGGATGCCAGCCGGGAATCTCTGTGCCACAACGAGAGCTGTGGAAGTAGCTATTGATGGAAACCAACCCTAAATTACGATAGAGACTTGATGAGATGGAAAAGGGAGAGGTGATGACTTCAGGCAAACCATCTCCCATTACCTTAAGTGTATATTGGCCTTCAGTCCGGCACTTTGAAAAATCAGCACGGCTTAAATAGAACCCCCAAGCATCCAATCCTGCTGGCTTAAGAGATCCCGAATAGACCGTTTTTCCAGTCGGATCTTGCAATTTGAAAGAACCCTTATCTATCTGGGTTCTTGTTTTAACAAACGCCATTTTCTCACCATTCGGATGATACCCGATCTGTGGCAGAACAATTTCCACCGGGTTGGATCCGAACCCGTCGAAATCGAGGTCATCGAAGTAAACCTTTCCTTTATTATCATCCGTTCTCAGTATGAATTGAGCTTGGCTTGCCCCATAGGGAGGCGTGGCTTCCATTGAGATTTTCTGCCAGGTGCTCGAACCGCTAATCTTAACGCTCTCGCTCACACCGACGATGGTATAATACCTCTCCTGTGCAAGTAATTTGGGGGATTCTGGAATTAAAGGTTTTGTGGCTAATCCGAATTGATTGGTAATCCAAACAATCTGCAAATAAGCTTGATCAGAAGGATTCTCAGACTTTACCCAAGCCGTAAATCTGTAAGGCCGGGTATAATCAATGGGAGCACCCGCGCCGTTTTCACCGACAAAATGTTCGTCGGGTGAAACTTTTTTTAGTTTCCCTGCAAGGATTTTACGACGCAACGTCTTCGAACAAGTCGGCGAATCTTCCGATCTTCGTGCATCGAAATATCTAGAGACTACACCGGCTGGTCCTACGGTCGGCTCAATACAGAGCGAATAATCCCCTTGATGCGCCTCGGCATTAGTCCTCACGGATTTACTCGATTGAGCAATTGAAATCCAATTTCGCTCAAAAGTCGGCACTTCAAAGCTAGGATTCTGCACCAAATTGCGCAGCCCGGAATAATTTCCATTCTCCGAATCTGGGATGGATGGCGACGGCTGAATAAAGCCGATCATTTTATCTCCCTGGAAAATGCTAATATCTCCAAGCCAAGCGGTTGATTCCTGGGCCAGCCCTAAAACAGCCAGCTGGAGCAGACCTTGATCCACGGTTACATTGAACTCTTTGCTTAGTAGCTCCGCATTAGGCCGCGTTATTTCCATCACCTTTTCCCCTTGCAATAAGACCTCAGACTTAGCGTCTCCAGGGTAAGTTCCGCGCCACCGGTTAAACCGCAAGCGGACCTTATATTTACCCGAATCGAGTTTGAACTGGTAGACGATCCTGGGAGCTGCGACGAGTTGTTTCCCCCCCAATTCCGGCTCATACAAACCGGCATTTGTTTCAAGATCGGTGAAAGGTGGATTCGGAATGGAACTGACAACCGCTTTAATCTCCGCCGTTCTTTTCGTTTGACTTAAAATGGTTGCATCACAGTAAGCGACCGTCTGGTTTTCTCTGGAGATCTTAATAAACCTAATCCCAGTGAACTTTCGATCCCCAGTCTTCGCTTTGACCCGCAAAATCCCTTCTTTCAACTCGCACTGACCTTTCAATACCTCAGATTTATCATCCACCAAGGATTCGTTGACAAAAACTTGGGGCCGAACTGAACCGTTCACCCTTTGAGCCAAGCCGATTTCAACCTCGTATAATCCATTACTAAGAGGGAAGTTCAGAACTTCATTACCCGCTAAATAAAATGGAAATGGAGAAGCTGCCGATGGAGAATCAAGAAGTGTTTTCTCGGAAACCCCTGCATCATACCAGACGGGGTTTCCACCAAAGTAGATCGGCGATCGAGCCAGATCCTTCCCCTTATGATTTAATATGATTATATAATTCGGATACGTTGTCTTGTATAAATTCAAATCAACATACCGCCACCCGACCCAATTGATCGGGAGATCGTATAATTCGTCGCCCGATCCATTGCCGTAAACCCATAACCCAAGATGCGGCTCGAAATTTGAAGAATTATCAATCGGCGCAGGAGCCCCTAGCAAGACTCTCCCCCCATTTGCAGGCCAGCTATAGTCGAGTTTTGTGCTATTATTGCCTTCAAACTTCTGTTCCGCACTGTTGAAAATAAACTGACACGGATTCCCCTCAGGCACTCTTACTGGATCACACCACAGTCTGTATTTCCCATCGTCCACCCAGGACCCGATCCCGTTCGCCATCTTGGCTAGGGACACTTTCACAGAACAACTCGAAATGGCGCTCGCAAGACGTTCTCCCAAGTCAATTTTTAAAGCCTCTTCAACCTTCTGAAGATTCGGTTCCTTGCTTTCTGCCAGTTTTTCAAGAGAACCCATTGCCTCAGTGAGTTTTCCTGCCTCCTCCTGCAATGAAGGCGATGCAAGAAGCTTGAATTTATCATAAATCCGCTGAAATTTCTGATAAATAGGCCTCAGATCCACCAATTTCCCTTGCAGAGTCTTCTGCAACGCGAGAGCAGGGTTATTCATTTGACGCTCCAATTCGGACTTATCGATTTTATCCGATAGCGCCTCCCTGAATGTGAATACAGGGAAATTCTCAACATCATTGAATCCGCTAACCAACCGGCCCCAATTACTATTACGCTCGTCACTGGCCGGCTCGCTGTTAATCGTTCTCGCGATGCTGACTTTCCAAGTGTCATTCAACCCCGGTGTCTGCCCTAAAACTGAAAATGGTATTTTTATTTCAGCACGCCACTCCTGTTTGCTCACCGCCGACACTACCGTCCAATCCAAGGATTTTGAGAGCGCCCCATCGACCCCGCTCCAACGTGAGCCTTTGGCATTCACTACGAATTGCAAGGGAACCGCAGCACCAGGGGGAAGTAAGAAGATTTCAACATCGTCATCTTCCCAGAGATTTCCACCATCTTGGTGAATGGCCTTAATCTGATCAGGAGAGGGTTCCGCACATCGGATAGCGAAATATAAGCTATCGTGAGTCCAAGCCGCCTTGAAATATGTTTGTCGTTTCATCGCAAATTCGCTCTTTCCATGGATCATAAACCCTGTCGCTTCCGGCACCTTCTGCCAAATGCCCCCCTCTAGTTTCCCGCTCAAAACCGGGTCTTGAGAAAGCTGAAAACAAGGATACGCCCGCTGAGCCACGGCAATCTTTGGTAAGATCAAAACCAACAAAATGACAAACGATCGTAATAATTTCTTTTTCATGAGGTGCATTTCTTTCTAGGGGTAAGTGGATCAATCGACTGGAGACTACTGAATAATTTATGATTTATACAACGGTAGCAGGTTTCGTAAAAATCACAATATGCGTTCTGTATTTCTTTGTGTGTTTTTTACGCATCCATGGGCCTGGTTTCTAGCACTACCCGAGCTTTGAATGTCGTGTCGTGTCGTGTCTTTTGCGTTTGGCTTTCATTCCCTCACAACATCGCTATTTAAAGCTTATCAGCTGGTCCGAATTCCGGGCTCCACCTCACAATACGCGCATTGTGGGGAGTGTCTCTTTCCCATTACCTATATTCCGCTCCCGTCAAAATGCAGGATCTTCAGGCGCGTGTGCCGACGTTGCCGAATACAAAAAGAGCCCCGCTGCGCACATCTTCCCGCAGTACCTCTCTAACCATTGCTGCCAACCCTTCGTAGCCTTTGCGCATATCACACGGCTCTACCGCCACGAACACCCTCAAACTTCCAGGAAAACTCAGCATGGCCGCACCACTTCCAATGCCCGAATGATCTCCCCGGCCAACGCCGCTTGCCTTGGGGTGGCCACTTGCAGCCGAACGCCCCCGCCGAGGTCAATGTTTAACCTCAGTCCTCGTTGGCGCTTTCTGCAACCGCTTCCACTCAGTTTACCTTCAGGGCTTGGATGGACGCCCCGGCATCCTTCTCTCTCCGCCGAGCTTTTCCCGCCCAGTGTACCAACGTAGAAAACCTCATTCCCTCGCTCGCGGCAAACTGGCGTTTCGTCATCCCACTTCTTGCAAACGCCGCCAGAATTTCCTCCTGCTTCTTTCGCGGCGTTCGCATGGGGCTCCCAGTGCCAGTTTTTTGTCCTTCCGTTGCATTTTTTAAATTCGTCATCCTGTGACGATACGGAGACCCGGCCTTGCCGCCTAGATGCGGCGTGTGTGACGCTTACTTTTCTTCGCCGACTTTGGACCGGTGTTTCTGCAAAAGGACGGATCGATTTCAATCTCGGTCATGCGAGACCTGCTGCATCTTTCACCCAGGGGTTATGAAATGTGGGCAGAGGCGATGACTCTCTCTCTCTGAAGCGTTCCTCGAAGGGAACTGCCTACCGCGATCCTGAAGCAGGATGCATTGCTGTGCGATATGGGTCAGTTGCGGCGTCTGCGGCGGAGGACCATGACGGTGGTCAGGCTGAATGCCAAAAGGGCCCAGGTCTGGGGCTCGGGGTAGATGTTCAGGTTGCCGTTGGTCTCGCTGAAAGTCAGCACTTGCGTGCCCGTGTTGTATGTGAAGGTCTCGCCCACATGGTTCCATCCAGCGCTGGTGTAGAAACCGAGGGAAGCCAGCGAGGTGAAGTCGCCCGTGTGGCCGCCGGTGTATTGGAACAGATTGATGTTCGTGGTATTGGGCAATGCCAGGACATTTCCAAAATTGATCGTGAACGCACCGTTCAGCGTGAGCCCGGCGCTGGTGTTCACTACAACATGGTCGTAGTCGGTTCCGGCTGACACGATGTCATTGATTTCAAAGTGCGTCGTGCTTGAGGAGTCGAGCGAGAGCGAGCCGACCGTTAGGATGCCGGGGCCGCCGTTCCCGGGCGAGAGCGTGCCGCCAGTGACGGTGACAACTCCCGCAGCCGTGCCGTTGCCTCCGAGGGTGGCTCCCGAGGAAACGTTGACCGCGCTACTGGAGGAGGTGCTACCGTTGATCAGCAGGGTGCCGGAGGAGACGGTGGTCGCGCCGGTGTAGGAGTTCGCACCGCCCAGCACCTGGGTGCTGCCATTGTCTTTGATCAGAGATCCGTTGGTGCCGGAGATCACACCTGCGAATGTCGTGGCGCCGGAGCCTGCTCCCACTGTGAGCGTGTTGGCATTGAGGTGGACCGTCGAGCTGGAAGCGCCGGTCAGCGAGGCAACCGACTGGGCGACGTTGGTCAGCTCGAGGTTGGAGGAACCGCTGCCGCTGTCGTCCATGATGATCGCCGAACGCCCGTTGGTGGTCGGCAGGGCATTGGTCACCGTCGCGTTGATCACTCCACCGTTGCGGAGATAGGTCGGCCCGTTGTAGGTGTTCGCCACATTCAGGTTGGCCGTCGTGCCATCCACGACAAGGTCGGAATTCGCACTGGCCCCGCTGATGGCTACGCCGCTGACGTTCACGATGCCTCCGCCGGCCAGGGTCAGGACTGTTCCGTTTTTGACCAAGCCGCCCGTGAGGTTCAATGTGCCGCCGCCCGTATTGATGGTGGAATTGGTGGACGCAGTGACCTGCCCGGCAAATGTGCTCGTGCCGTTGTTGACTAAAGCGCCGCCACCGCTAATCCCGGTGCCGTTGATCGTCAAGGCCTCACCCGTCGCGTAGTTGACGTTGTTCAATATCAATGCCGCACCGGCGGAAACCGTCGTTCCGGCGGCTGCCGTGCCCAAGGATTGATCCACGCTCGCTTGGAGTATGCCATTGCTCACCGTGGTCAGGCCGGTGTAGGTGTTTGCGTTGCTGAGGGTGAGGGTGTTTGCCCCAAGCTTCGCGAGGCCGAGTGAGCCTTGTGCGGTGTTGGCAAGAACGACCGAGTAGGTGCGGTTCGCCGTTGTTGTGTCAAACCCCAAGGCCGAGCCGGCCGCGAAGTTCGTCGTGCCCAACATGGTGGTGACGTTGCCGTCCGAGACGGCATTATAGACGGCCAATGTGGCTCCGCTGAACACAGAATATCTTCCGTTGGTGTTCCACCCAGCAAGATCGCCGGTCGTCGCAATCGAGAGCGCACCGGCAGTCACCGTTGTGTTGCCGGAGTAGGTGTTGTTGCCGGAGGTAAGAACGGTGCAACCGGGGCCGCTCTGCGTGACGCTAAGCGCCCCCCCCAGGATGGTGGCAAACGTGTACGAGGCATCGGTCTCGCCGAAGATCACAGCCGCCGTCCCCGAATTTCCAACAACGCGAGCTGCGGTGAGCGTTCCCGCCGCGTTTCCATTTCCGATTTTCAGCGTTCCCGTACTTCCAGCCTGGTCTGCCAAAGCCATCGAAACCGTCCCATTAGCAACATTTACGTTTCCACCGTTTTGAAGGATCACCGTCCCCGCACCATAAGTGCCGATAACCATCGTGGTCGCACTCGTGCTTTTCCAAATCGAACCAGCCCCATCGACCGTAATCGTACCGGAGCTTCCTGCATTTTGGCCGGCGATGGCAAAAGTGCTGCTGACGACGCCGCCCGCGCTGATATTCAGCACGCCGACGCCAGCAGTTCCCACTCTCATTCCGTCGGTGCTGCTGTTGTACTGGGATCCTGCTCCTGTCACAGTCACGGTTCCATTACTTCCTACAGTATAGCTGCTAATATATAGCCCCTTGGTATTGGTCATTTGCCCCCCGTTTTGAAGCGTCAGTGTACCCATCGTGTTGCTATTGAATCCTACGGTAACACCAGCATTGCTCGCCGCCCATAATGACCCGGCCCCATCCACCGTCACGCTGCTAGTCAATGGGCCTGCTGCATATCCTGAGTAAGCAATATACGTATTGGCGGTGGAGTCTGACGTCGTGAGCGTGCCGTTTGAGGTAATGAGAATATTTCCCCACGTCCCGCCGCTATATGGCCCCAAGAGAATTGACCCGATCGATGCGTTACCTCCGCTGATTCTGGCCGTTGCGCCATTGGAAATTTGGACGGTCGCGTTTGAACTCGGAACTCCAGATGGAGACCAGTTTCCTGGTGTAAACCAAGCTCCGCTTGCGGAATTCCAATTCGAGATCTGAGCCGATGACTTCTCCGCAAGACCAAAAACAGAAATGAGCGCGAGGCCGTAGATGAAAAGTAAAAGGTTAAGACGGGGCTTCCTAGTTGCTATTAATGAGTAGTTTTGCATATTTCCTTGACTGCAATGACGCAATTTTTGCAATATACCCGTTTCACCGCTGTGTCGATGGAAATTAATATTTATTTTGTATGTATTTTACGCATTTCACGGGAAACGCAGGCGGCCTCCAATCCCTCCAGTAAAGCGGGACTGCGCCCCGCTCACAACCCCGCCTGGACATGGCCGTCAAAATATAGCGTATTGCGATGGGAGCCATGAGCCATCCTAGCTGCGACGTGCGAGTTTCCCGAGTACGCAACGAGCTGATCGCAATCCTTAACGGCAACAGTTGACGAGGCCGGAATAGCCGCTAATCTCTTAGGCAGCTTAACCTCCCAACCCATTGTAGCCGGGTACCCAAATGCGTCGTTATTTGACCCATTTTGATAAGAAATAAATCCGTCCAGATTCGTGCATTGGGTCATCACAATCGACTTGGCGGCCGGGCACTCAAAAAGTGGGCTGCATAAATTGTCCGGGCTTACGGTATAAGGTCTCGCAGCACGAGGATAGGGGCCAAGATAAGGTGCGAGCGACATAACCAGGCCGCCACCACCATAAATAGTAGAGATTGTTGCAGTCGTCGAGCCAAAGAGCGGCCCAGGGAGGTCCCCATCATGATCCGCCGCATACATCGGAATCGCCATGCCGATCTGCCGAAGATGAGAGACGCATTGCAAATCCTGTGAAGCTGCGCGGAGTTTCGAATAGACGGGGAAAAGCAGGGCAAGCATTACCAGGACAATGGCAACCACTGCCAGGAGCTCGACGAGGGTAAATGCATGAAGCGGTTTGGCCATTTTGGTCATAGTTTGGCAGATAAATAGTCCGAGTGCAACTCGCCGATGTAATGAAATTCGTAATTGCCCGAGTGTAATTCGAAGACTGACCGCCCTTTTTCAGTATCAAGATAGCGAACGCCGACTGCCTCAAGCGGGGACTTCCCGCTCTCGAGAATTGAACTTCCATCAATGAATGGGATATAAGCAAGCGCGGATGAGTTCGCAGGAATGGAAAAGTGATAACGAACCCTTCCGTTTTCTTTTCTCCATGAGGATTTTATGGGCCCTCGCATCGTATGGATCGTAGCGGCGGCGTAATCCAGATCGCTGGGAATATAAGGGTTAAATACAATCCTTTCATACCCTGGAACTATCGGATCAATTTGAATGCCAGCCAAGGACGTAAAAAACCATGCATCCAAGTGAGCCCCTAAAGCGACATGATTGTGCGAGCCCTGCGTGGGATCCCAATGTTCATTGAGCGTGGTCCGCCCCCCTTTAATCATATCCTGCCAACTTGGAAAGCCTGTCTGATTTGCAAGATTCCAGACAATGTCAGCCCGGCCATTCGAGGTCAGCGCGTGGATCAAACTTTTTGTTCCCGGATATCCAGTTGTCAAATGCCAATCGCGTTCGGCCAGATCATTTAAAAGTCTCCGCAAAACCGCATCATGGAATGCGTCCGGCACTAAATCAAAGTCCAAGGCGAATGCCTGTGCCGCTTGTGAACCATCATCGTAGAATCGGGTCGTAGGATTAAAAAACTTCGCGTGAAACGCCAGTTTGATTTCCTCCGCCAAACGGGCAAAGCGATCCACGTCGTCGGCCATTTTAAGCACATCGGCAATTTGCCTCATCACGCAAGCAATTTTGTAATAAAAAGCGGTAGAAATCGAGAAGGGCAGACCGCTACGGCCATGGAACCCCTCGTCAAGTGAAAGATGATCTCCCCATTGCGAACGCTGAAGATGCCCCTTGAAATCGCCATCTTTTCTAACCATCTCGCGAAGAGGGTCGGTCCCAATTGGGCGTGGCGAAATTTCGGCAGCTCCCTGCTTTCCCAGGAACTCCAGATACCTGACAAAACTGGGGTAATGCTCGGCAAGAATTTGCCTGTCCCCATAGTGACAATATTGTTCCCATGGAATAAAGAGATAGGCACAACTCCAGACAAGATCTTCTTCGACGCCGGCACGCGGTGCAATCATGCCAACGAGACCGTCTGAGGTCTGTGAATCGCGAAAATCTTGCATCCACTTCGCGTAAAATTAGGGCATGCCAAAATTGAGCATGGTTTCTTCTGCTGGAATCCAGCCATCGGCTCCCCAACCAAGGCGTTCGCCGCGCTGCGGACAATCGGTCGGAACTCCCATCTGAAAATTGCTGAGCTGGGATTGAACGGTGCACGCATGGATTCGATTAATCAATTCGTTGCCGCACTCGAAAGATCCTGTTTTCGCTACATCATTGTGAACAAAACAGCCGACCAAGCTATCGATCGATGGATCTCCGGGAAAACCACTTAATTCCACGTATTGGAAGCCGTGGCAGGTGAATCTTGGCTCATAAACCTCAGCCCCTGCACCCTTCAAAATGTAATTATCTTCGGCTCGCACTCCGACGGGAACGATCATCCCCTCAAGATCCAAAGATTCAGCAAAGCGCATCTTGATTTGAGTGCCAGCCTCCCCACTGGCATTAAGACGAGACCACCCAGAAAAGTTCTGTCCAAAGTCATAGAGATAAATGTCAGGCTGCGGTTTGGAAATTGAGAGAGGCCGAATCGTCTGCACGACAGCAGGCGCGTCATGCATGGCAGAGGCAAGTTTCCCGCCGGGAGCAGCCACGACATTGGCGGTTGTCCATTCGCCATCATCGAAACCGGCGCGATCCCATCCGGTTTGTTCCAGCTGCGCATCATAGTCCTCCCCATAAAAGACACAATTAAAGACAATCGGACCAAATGCGGTCTTCCAACTGTCATCCGTAACTAACACCTCCGCAGTACCATCCGTGTATGCGATATGGATCTGGCAAATGACGCGGGGCGATCCGTACCACTGCATCCTCCAGTCCCAGAATTTCTTTGGTGAATTGAAATATCCGTTTCCCAGGATGATTCCGAAGGCATGTCGCCCGGCATTCAATTCGCCAGTCAGGTCATAAGTGTCAAAATAAACCGTTTTGCGATAATCTGTCCTTGATGGAGTTAAGACTCGCGAGCCCACCTTGTATCCGTTCAAACGCAGTTCGTAAAGTCCCAAGCCACAGACAAAAACACGGGCACGACGAACGGCCTTGGAGAGAGAAAATTCCTTTCGGAAAAAGGGAGATCGCGGGTCTGGTTCGAAGCGCATAACATCCCGATGAATTTGCTTGCGGGTAAAGGACTCCACGTCTGCCACGATTTCATCCGACTTCCCGCAGCCAATCCATTCCGCGTTCCAATCTTGCGGTTCCAGCAAGGTGGTGCTGAATTTCCCGATCGGGCTCAGCAGACCGAATTGATCTGAATTACCGGCTATTCTGACCTTCCAGAAATAGTCGCAGTCACTGACAAGGACCCGACCAGCATAACTGATATTTACCGACTGGCTAGATTTTACATCGCCGGAGTCCCATAAATCCGCTTGGTCGTCCGCCAGACGATCCGGAGTGGATGCCACTAGAATCCTGTACCCTGTCTGCTTTTGTTGGCGGCCATTGATCGGCAGCCCCCATGAAAAGCGGGGCTCTCGAATATCCAGCGCAGACGGTGAGGGATGAAATTCCACGAACATCTGAATTTCACTGTTTTCCGCAGATCCGCCCAACGAATCTTTAACTCGGAGGCGATGCGGCTTTTGGTTATCTGGACTAACCGAAGTCTTCATCGGTTAAAACTGCCAATAACCCTCAGAAATGGCGATGTCCAAAACCACTTGTTTTGTGTATATTTTACTTGCGGCGCGGTAAAAACCTTGAGCGCTAGGAATCAAGCCGCCCACATCAAACGCAGGGCACCACATTCTTTCAGCAGGCATCATGCTTCAGGACGCCTGCTCAACAGTCACACTAAATATTTCCTTTAATAATCGTATCCATCGAAACTGGATAATTCCTTTCTGCCCGTGAAAGAATAAAGACTGCGCCAGTCAGCATTAAAACAACTAAGACATGGGCAATTCCGAACACAATCGCGCTTTTTTCCTCATGTTCATTGATAGGCATAATAATTTGAATCAACCAGATGATTAGCTCTGAAAAATAGGTTATGCCAACCACAATTAATACACCATGATGCGGGATCCCATGAAGGGGAGTGAGATTCTCTCGATTCCGCTTCATATCAATACGAATCTTCCGTTCCAGCCAGTTCCATAGAAACCATGCGAAAACTGAAGCGGGCAATATTAAATAGAGATGCCACGAAAAGGCATTCATAGCGTTTTTATAGAACATCCACCCCATCATAAGAGGAATAATAGCGATTGACGTCACAAAAAGCGCATTGAAGATTCTTAGCGCGATATCAAGCCAATAGGATTGCGTGGCCGTTGTCGAAGCAATTGGCATGGTCTCAACAGGATCCGTTGACCAGGGAGTCGGAGCTTGGTAGTTTGCATCCCCCCCTAGACTCTGCCAATAAGAATAATGGTATATCGCGATCCCTGCGGCTACAACGCTTATAGGGAATGACCAGAGAAAAAGAAATCGATAAACATACCCGCCGCCACCAAAATAATAGGCAAGAAGATCAATAAAAATACCGCCGGCAACGCCCGCAACAATCCTGCCGAGTGCTGCAACTAATGCGTTGGCACCGCAAAACTGACCAAATTTTGTTTTCGGAAAAAGTCGGGCAACAAGTGGAAATCCACAACCGGCTAACAAGCCCCCTTGGAAGGCCGTAATAATAAGGTTGGAAAGACATAACCAATAGAAGCAATCTCCAGAAATATGTACAAATGGCCAAACCCACCCCATTGAGGCGGATATGACCGAAAAGACCGCCATATATGCATTGACCCGAATCGGTTGCCACCGATCGACAAAGATTGAAGTAAGATATATAGTAGTCAAACCGACAATCGCTCCTATTGCTCCAAGGTACCCCATATGCTTAAGTGTAAGCCCCATTTCGCGACCATTGAAAACCGCAAAAACAGCGATTCCAGCGTTTAATGCTTGAACGCCCCCCATCAAATAAAAGAGCCAATAGATCTTGGAAGAAAAACTTTCTTTAAAATATTTTTTAAATCCTCTGAGAACACCTTCCCCTTGAACCGGTTTATTTTCTACGGCAGGATAGTTACCTTCTTTTACGCGAAGACAAAGTAAAGTGAATCCAATAAAATAAACAATTGCAGCCCCCAACAGAATCTCGCGCATATGGGTCTCTGCATGCTGAAATACAAAATAGTTATAAAAAGCAGAAGCAAGAGCCCCGGCAATGCGGATCACGCCAATAAAGCGTGCCAGAAGTTCCAACGGCACAACATCATTGAATAGATACCAGAACACCGTCATCACAAACATATTAAAAAATTGAAACAATATAATAAAAACACACACAATTCCAATTGTAAAAGTCAAAGCAGGTATCTGCTTGAGAAATTCAAAATGTTTATGGAGGCCCCCTGCAATAGATTCACTAAATGCAAGCAAACAGAGACTTGCACATAAAAAAGGAAGGGTCCAAATAATAAAAGGCAAGCGTCTCCCCCAGCGGCTTCGATACCGATCACTTCTAAGACTTAAATAGGGGGTAATCCCGATGTTTAAAATGCCGGGTATCGTTGTCATCATGGCCCCAAGCAGCCAATTAGGAGCCCCCAACGCCTTTAATTTTAAAGGCATAATGCTGGGAACCACGGCCTCCATTAAAGTGAGACAAAAATCGCCCCAGACAATCCACGCAAAGAGCGCAAAAAGTCCAATTTTTGTATAGGTAAGGGTCCCACAATGGTAAACCTTGGCGGAATCAGACTTGAGGCTCTTGTCATTAAATATGGTCATAGATGCGGGGGGGGGTATTAAAACAATTGAACTCTATGATTTTCAACAAGAATAGTCTTTCCATCCCAGACAACGGATTTGACATTCTCTGGGAGGATTATACTGAGTGGAATATTTCTTAAACAGGGATGTAGTGAAGGAACCTTCACATAATAGGTAGTCCCCTCTTTAGTTTGCACCGACCGTTCAATACGCGATTGGTCGCGAAGAAATCTCCATACCATCAAGTCCCCTTGCGTTGCATACCATACATCAGGTTGATGTGCCAATGGCTCTAACACGCTCTTCCACACAGCCCAGTCCTCGCCCTTTAATTCATAACTGTGTCCCCACAGATACATAATTGAGCCCGGTTGCTTTCGCAAGTCATTAAATTCTGCCGTCACCTTTGCCGCCCCCGTTTTAAAATGAAAAACTGGATGCATCAGTAATGGTTCAGTAATGGCGTCGATACGACTCTCCCCAGGCGAAGTGATTCTTGCGGACCAATATCCAGCTTTACGAATCGCTCCCAAAACATAATCACCCGTTTTATCATAAGCAGGTTCATACCCATAGGGATAAGCGAATGAAATCACTGGATGCCCGAGTTTCCCTTCCAAAAACCGTCGCATTTCCACGACCTCATCGGCGCACCGTTGGGGTGAACAAAGATAGAGTGGCGGATGGCTCCATGAATGAGATCCGATTTCCATTCCATTTATTTCTATATCCTTGAGATGATCAACCATTGGAGATCGGCGATTAAGAAAAAACGTTCCTTTAATTCCGTATTGATTCAGACAATCCAGCAATTGGAGATCCATTAACGGGCCGTCATCCCAACCCGTTACTATTGCCATGGTTTTGCCATTTGGAAACAAATCAAACCGTGGCGACACGTCACCAAAATCGCCGATAACTGATAATTCCTTCGTTTCAGTTTTATTCGGATCATAGGCCTGGATTAAAGGCGCCGTCTTTCTCTCTGTTATTACAGAACTAGGTGATTCAGCGTAATGCGTTAATTGAACCGATTTTAATGAATCGCCCCCAACCACAACGGGTGTCACGGTTTGGTCCAAATAAACACGGGCCTCACACGATGGAGGAGTGACAAATGAGACCCCGTCCCAATTGATCGACACCGGCTTTTCAGCAGTCACAATCCAAACCCCGACAGGAAGTGCAAATGGAATTATTATTTTATGTTCTTTGACAGAGAATTTGAAAACGGACGGCAAATGATTAAGGGATGAGATCGATGTCGAGTTTATTTTAATCGAAGTCACTCCAACCGTATCCAAATTGCGCTGACCGCTTTTTACCAAGGTTAGGTACTTGACAGGTCGATCACAATAAAAGCCAAGACTTTTAGTATAAGATCCGCCTTCAAACCCGATAAAATATAAATTAAAATCAGCTACAACCACCCCGCCTTGATCTTCAAATATCAAACGCTGATCGGGCGAGATGGGGGCCTTTGTTTGATGGAGATTCAAATCAACTTTCCAAAGACCTTGGGGTAAGGGGATGTTCAAAGTCCATCGGATTTTATCGGAGACCGGTGCCGTGGCCGAAAAAAATACGGCTGAGCGATTTGAATCCGCTGGGCCGAGGCTTCCGCCCAAAGCGTCAGTGGATTGAAGAATTACTTCAGACTCTGAGGTTCCACTGGTTTCTAGCGGATCTGCAAGCAGCGAGAGAAGCTGTATCATTGACATAAAAACTCCTGTTAAAACAAAAAGATACCGATCAAACAATCTCATAAGTCTCCAGTTTTTTAGTCTTAAACACAAAGCCGAGTTTTTCGGTAGAACCAATTAACTTCCCTTGACTTTTCACGAGATGCTGTGAATGGGTGGAGACTCTGCACGGATTCCCCAGGCGTGATACAATTGTAGCCTTTATTAACAGCGAATCCTTCCACTCAAGATCAATCTCAAACCCGCCTCTGGCACGCAAGCCTTGGACCGATCCATCCTTCCATGCTTTAGGGAGGGCTGGCAGGAGCCGAATGCAGCCAGCATGACTTTGCAATAACATTTCAGAAATCCCGGCGGTGAGACCAAATGTCGCATCTAATTGGGGGATTTGGTGGGCCTTGGAAAAAAGGTTTTTTAATACACTTGATTTCAGAAGAATCTGGATCATCTCATAAGCTTTATCCCCTTCGCCAAGTCTCGCCCAAAGCGCAATTAACCAGACCCCGCTCCAGCCGGTTCCCCCCCCGCCATGAGAGAGTCGATATTCAATGCTTTTGCGAATTGCTTGCAGATAGGCGGGGGTTTCCCGGGTGATTTGTTCCCCTGGATAAAGGGCAAATGCGTGGGAAATATGACGATGCCCGGGGTCAACTTCCTCAAATTCTTCAATCCACTCTTGAAGACGGCCATCGGTTCCAATTTGTAAAGGAGCTAACCGCTGTCGGGCTTGAATCAACCGTTTTTTAAACGCATGATCCAGATCTAATTGATCGCAAGCCTTAATACAGTTTGTAAAAAGATCCCACGCTATCTCCAGCTCCATGGTCGGCCCCATACTAATTGAGGCTGTGTGGCCTTTTGATGTTTTAAATTGATTCTCTGGGGAGGTGGATGGCCCGCTCACCAAGCACGAACGGGAGGGATCTTCGACTAGGTAATCAAGATAAAACAAGGCGGCCTCTTTTAGGATCGAGTAAATTGATTTAAGAAAGTCATGTTCTCCGCCATACTCATAATGCTCCCATAAATGCCGACACAACCAAGCTGCGGCAGCCGGAAAAAGGCCCCAGCCGGGATTCTCATCCGGTGAGGTATATCCCCAAACATTAGTCGCCCAGTTCACGATCCAACCCCGTGCGCCGTAATGAACTTGCGCACTCTTACGCCCTGGTTTGCACAATGAAGCAATAAAACCAAATAACGGTTCTGCACATTCGGCCAAATTGGTTGACTCGCTCAGCCAATAATTCATCTGAAGATTAATATTGGTGTGATAATCACAACTCCAAGCCGGATAATATTTATCATTCCAAAGACCCTGTAAATTCGCAGGCAATCCCATTTTATTTCTTGAGGATGAAATCAATAAATACCGGCCATACTGAAAGCAGACCTCTTCCAACTGCAAATCGGGTCTCCCTTTATTAACATTGAGCAGGCGCACATCGGTCGGCACTTCATCCGATTCGGTTGTCGATACCTTCAATTGAACACGTTTATAAAGACGCTGATAATCAGCAACATGCTCCTGGAGCAGTTGAGAATATGACTGACACGCCGCAGATTCAATCTGTCCCGAAGTCAGTTTCCCTGGATTCTGCCCATGCCAACTTGTGTTACCTGCCACGAACAAGGTGACCCCTGTGGAATCCTCTATAAAAAGTCGGTTATTGATTTTTGAAACCCGCCCATCATCGGGAACGACTAAAAGTTGACATTCAAACCGCATTCCACCCTGCTTATGGTGAGCACGACCGCGTAGAATCATACGGTTATCAACCATCACTTTTATAGAATCCGAGAACTCGCGATCCAGTCCAGCCGTGAAGTTTAGTTTCCCAGGGGTCGCGATTTCTAAACGGATCACCAGAACTTGAGCGGGGTGAGACGCAAATACAGCCTGCTTGACTTCAACATTTCCTACTCCCCCGCTCACTGCATATCGGACCTTGTAACGGGTCTTAATGATCGCCTCATCTAAATCTAATTCGCGATGATAATCGGTGGGCATCCAGCTTCCCATCCCTGCAAAAAAAGATTTTAAATTACCCAACGGTTGATAGGCCCCAAAAGGATGATCGGCACCATCCCCACGATTCGATCCTGCGCCCTCTCGACAGACCAGGCAGCGGGCGGCTATTTTCTCCGATTCAATATAATTCCCTTCAGATAAAAGCTTTCGAATTTGCAGGAAGTTCTCCTTGAATTCAGGGTTATCCGCATCTTGCGCCTTCCCGCTCCAGAGACTGATTTCGTTCAACTGAATCAAAGAATGCTCGGTTCCACCAAACACCATCCCCCCCAACCGTCCATTTCCACAAGGAAGCGCTTCCGACCAGGCCTGAGCGGGTTGTGAATACCAAAGACGTGAGGTGCGAGGAAATTGCATGGTTAAACTTTCAAGGGATCGTGCTGTTCGTATGGGGGTGACACTTAAAACAGGCTACCAGAACCTTTAGGGATTTGGCGATGCATGGAATCTCGTATTTTGTGGATATTTTACACATTGTGCGGTGAATCTCGCGACCAGCACTTTGCGACGTTCGTGGGATTCCCTTCGCCCGTCGGACGGGTCTTCGACTTCGTTCCGCAAAGCCTTCACTTCGCTGCCAATGATGTCGATCAAGAAAGACGAAAAAGTGCTGTAGCGGCGGTTTCCAGACCGTCGAATCGAAAAACAAACCGGCGATGTCCAGCGACAATTACAAATGGATCCCTCGTTGCCTCATAGACGGATGTTACCATATTTTATGTGGGATTCCAGCTGTCAGTTCGGAGGGTTGGAAAGGGATTCGCCCTCCGGCAGGGGCGCAACGGAGGTGCGCGTAGCGCGCCGGAGTGAAGCCCCTGCCGGAGGGGGCGCAAAGTGGACGGGTTCGATGTCATTGCGCTCTGGCACCCCAGGCAGGATCAAGTTTCGAGCCATTGCCCTGCGCCATTCCTTGATCCGGCGCTGGAGTGTCCGAAGCAGGTTGTCCGGATAAAGGTCCGGATACGCGACCTGCAATCGTTTCATCAGAGACTTCGCCGTTGCATCAGGATCACTTTGGAGCCAAAGCAGCAACTCCGACCATGCTTCACCAAACGGATCTTCCCGGGTCCGCCAATGCCGTTCAACATCCTTGCAATTTCTGTGAGTGGCGCGTACCTCCCCCTCTTTCCATAGCGTTGGAAGCTGTGCGAGGAACTGCTCGATATCCGGAGTCTTCAAGCTGCTTCCCCCATCTTGGTTGCTCAGCGCAGCTAAGGCTGCCTGCCCTTGCCGGATTCGATGTAGCAACTCTACGGGATCCAACTCGGGGAGTTGAGCGCGCAACTTCTCTTTGTCCGCCGCGCTCACCAGTGGATGTGAAAGTAACCGCTCACACGGGGTTGCCGGCGGATGGTAGAACTTCTTGATTCGGCTTCCCTCCCGGGTTCGTTCCCGCAGTTTGAGACTGGGCTGGAAGTAGTTCACGTACAGCCTCACCGACTGGAGCAGCTGAGCCAAGGCTTGACCTGCCACCAGCCCGGAGAATCGCCCGTGTCCCACGAAGCGGCGGATCACCGCCCCGTTTTTCTGCTCGATCCATGATTGGTCGTTCTTGTGATGAACCCGAGATCGAGTGAACACGATTGCTTCCTTCTCGCAGTATCCGGCCAACGTGTCGTTTATGAATGCCCCGTCGTTGTCCGAATCGATGCCCAGCATTGGCACTGGCATTTGACGCCGGATTTGCTTCAACCCCTCCACCGCGAGCGACTGCTCGCGTGCCAACAGCGGGACCGCCTCGGTCCATCCTGAGCAGACGTCTGTGGCCACCAGGCTGTGCAGATACTCGCCTGACATGGAGCTGCCTCCGTGAACGACAAAATCAATTTCCAAATATCCTGGCAGTGGATCCTTCCAGTCCTGGCGAGTCTTGATCGGTATCTCACGGCTCAGTCGTCTGACTCGCTTTGTGCGACGACGACTCCCAGCTTTCTGTCTGACCGTGACAAGCAACCGATCAATCGTGGCTGCACTGACGGCGAGAAGTCGGTCCCGCACTCCATCCGCCAAGCGAAGATGTCCATGCGCCTCCATCGATTTGATAAAAAGCGGCAGTGCCGCCTTGAGTCGCTTGCCACAGATGCGATCAGCTGCTTCCCAGAGTATCACCAGTGCGTCCCTTACGGCCGCATCGTAGACCCGAGCACCCAAGCGATGAGGCGGGGGAGAATCGCTTCGCTCTTGGCTCATGAGACGGATGAGGTGCTTGCGGTGGTAGCCCGATACATCGGCAAATTCATCCAGCATCTTTCTCTTCTCAGATTTTAACGCGCCTCGATAGCGTTGACGAAGCGCATCAATGATCTCGCTGCGGGCATTTTTACTCAGTTCCGACATGTCGTTTTCCTTCTGTTTGGTTGGTAACACCATTCTTGAGGCAACGACTCTGATTCGGTAGCAAAATTACCGAGTCAACGGGGGAGTCAGTTTTAGTTGTCGTTACACACGGCGATGCCGCTGGTTTTCTTGCAGCTACGCCAAGCTCCTCGACGGTCTGGAGGACGCCGCAACAATGGGGCTACATCATTTGCCACCACCAGCAAAGCTTGGTTTGTTGAGCGCCACAGAATCTAAATTAAAACATATGACTGCATTATCCTGTCATATAAAAATGCCTCGTCAGCAGAATTTGTGTGAACAATGGGGTTCCGGAAGCTTGCCAAGTGTATGATACAGAACGAGCCTGAGTATCTCTGAGGATCGGTGGCCGAAGCTATGTGCAAGCGAAACACGCGCTTTA
>Ga0194063_10000860_pt1 | contig 20887 bp, 22 predicted proteins | sample SepL3720m_MetaG_FD_155459 | JGI IMG/M metagenome (GOLD analysis project Ga0194063, IMG submission 155459) | Anoxic zone freshwater microbial communities from boreal shield lake in IISD Experimental Lakes Area, Ontario, Canada - Sep2016-L373-20m | ecosystem: Environmental > Aquatic > Freshwater...
GTCTTGGGCTTGCTCATGGCCCATGATCTCGTCCAGAACCATTGCTGTCACTTGATTCTGGGCAGATACGTAGCCGTCTGTGGAGAAGGTGCGCGGTGTTCTATGTGCAACAGCCTCCTAGGCAGCTGGCTGAGCCGGTGGATCTGACGGCGGGCGCCAATCAGCGAATTGCCGCACACCAATTGCTGGCTGAATCAGGGCACGAAGGCCCGCCCGTGTTCGGGCGTGAAGATGCTGTTGAACCACAGACTCACCTCCGCCAGCTCCACCGCCACCGGGTTGAGATCGACGCCATAGACGTTCTGATCGGCCAGGCGCGTCTTCACCTTCTGCAGCTCAGTGCTGTAGAGATCGTGCGGCACGCTTTGGCCGCTTTCCTGCTGGCACCGCTCGAGATAGGCCTGGGCCAGTTGAATCACCAGCTCATTGAGATAGGCGGCCGATCCCATCGCCATCTCCAGCAGCTTCAGCTCCATGATCTCGGCGGCGCTCCTGCCCACCAGCGCCTCCTTGAGCGTGTACTTGATCTGGCAACTGGTGAGCACCTCCGGCGTTGCTGCTTGTGCGCCAGACAGCCCCGCCGCGTGATCGGCCGCCTGCCGAGCTCGCGCCTGCTCCGCCCAGCGCTCGCGCACCTTCTTGATGTCGCCTGTCAGCACGCTCTCGAGGTAGTGCGCGGAATAGAACTCGTTGGCGCTGCTGATGCCGGGGAGGGCCATGGCTCAGGAGGGTGTCGTGGGTGGTCGCTGCGATCCGCCAGCTGGACGCACTACAATGTCGTGCATGAAGCGTTGCTCCCTCACGATCCGCCTGGAAGACGACCTGGAGCAGGAGCTGGAGGCCGCCTGCGCTGAAACCGGCCGCTCCCGGGGCGAGATCGTGCGGGACGCTCTGCGCCGGCAGCTGCAGCTGATGCGCTTTGAGCGGTTGCGTCGCCAGTCTCTGCCCTTTGGCGAAGCCGCCGGGTGGCTCACCGATGACGACGTGTTCACGGCTATCTCCTGAACAGCCGACATCTCCTGAGCAGCGTGCGGGTTTTCTTTGACACCAATGTGCTGGCCAGTGCCTTTCTGGCTCGAGGCCTCTGCGCCGATCTGCTGCGGCTGGTGCTCACCGAGCACACGCTGGTGAGCAGCGAGGTGGTGCTGGATGAATTGCGCGACGTGCTCAGCCGCAAAGGCAGACTGCCGCCTGCGCAGATTGAAGCGATCGAAACCTTCCTGCGCGATCAACCGATCGCGCCCAGGCCAGCGCAAACCCTGAAGCTGGGGTTGGTCGATGGCGATGACGAATGGGTTGTGGCCAGCGCTGTCCTGATCGAAGCTGATCTGTTCGTGACCGGCGATCAAGGCGTGCTGTCCTGCACCACGCCCCCCTTGCCCCTTCTTAACCCACGGGGTTGCTGGGAACATCTGCGCGGGGCTGGCTGATCGTCTTGTCATCTCAGGCCTGCCGGTGGAGCACCGCCACCAGCTTCAGGTAGGGGGCCGGGTCGATCGTCATCACGGTGTTGACGAAGCGCTCGTGGTCGTCGAAGCGGCCGTCGATGGCCTTCTGCTCGGCCAGCCGGCGCTTCTCCTTGATCTGTTGGGGGCGCTGGTCTTTGACGTAGCTCAGTTCCAGCTGCTGCTCCTGGCGGCCAAGCAGGCGTTTCAGCCGCTGGCGCTGGGCCTCCAGCTCCGGCTGCATGCGGGCGGTCCACTGCTCGCCGCAGCTGCGCAGGTAAGCGTTCGCCTTCTCCACGGCATAGGGCAACTGGTTAGCCAGGTGCGGCGGAATCGATGCCTTGGGGTTCGCATGGGGGCGCTGGCCCAGTTGCAACCGCTGCGCCACCGCTTCAAAGGGCTCCACCGCCACCACGTTCAGCCCCGTACCGGCAAAGCGCACCGCCACCCACTCCTGCACCACCGGCACGCCCTTCTGGTTCGGGATCGTGCCCTGAAACACCATCACCACCTCGCCCGGATCCAATCCCTCACTGAGCTGCAGCACCGGCGCACAATGGCGCGGGAAGCTGATCTGGCCCCGATCCGCCAGCCAATCCACCAGTGGGTGCAGATCCCAGAGGTATTCCAGCTCGGGACGGGCGTGATCTCGAGGCGCTGCTGGTCGGGGAAGGCGCGCAAATTGAGCTTTTCGCCTCTGCGCTCCATCTGTTGGGCCACCGCCTCCAGGGCGGTGGCCACATAGCTCCTGAGGTCGGGGGACAGGCTGAAGGGCTGGCGCTGGTGCACCAGAGTTGACGGCTGCGCCACGGTTGCCGGCTGCGCCGGTTCGGCGGCGTCTTCCGAGCCGCTGCCGAACAGCTCATCAAACAGGGAGTCGCCGTTGCTCTGGCGCCGGTAGGGCTCGGCGTTGGCCTCCATCTGCCGTTCCAGGGCATCGACCGTGCCGCTCTCGAAGGCCTTGCTGATCTCCTCCTCTTCTCCAACGGCGTCATAGACGCCGAGGAACACGGCTGGATCGCCGATGTTCTGCTGGGCCTGCTCGTCCTTGCGCTTGAGCAGGCGCAACACCTTCTCGGCATGGCCCATGCCCTCGCTGCGGGAGCAGCTGAGCAGGTAGCGAATCTGGGGCTGCTGCGGCTGGCCGTAGCGATCGATGCGGCCATTGCGCTGCTGCTGCGTCATCAACGACCAGTTGTCGCTGGCCGGGCAGTCAACATCGGCGCTGTCGCGCTCCTTACTCCTTCTGGAACTGCACCAGCATGCTCTTGGTGGTCACCACCAGCAGCCGCTTGCCTCGCCCGCGCTGGATCAGTTCACTGCAGAGGATGCCGCACTCCAGCGTCTTGCCCAAGCCGACCGCATCGGCGATCAACAGCCGCTGGCTCCAGCTGATACGGCAACGCATCCATCGCCGCCCGCTGGCCCACCACCAGGGCGCCATCGGCGAAACCCCCACCACATCGACCACCTGCTGGCCATCAGAGCTGCGGCCAAGGTTGCGCACCAGCCATTCGGCGCTGCGGCACTCAATGCGAGCGCCGGGGGCAAGGACGGCTTCAGACCCGGGTCACAGGGCCTCGGCTCGCGGCTCTCTGGCAGAGCAGCAGCAATCTGAGCTGGCGATCCACGGGACTGGGATGAGGGCCATGGTTGTGGCTGTCTGAAGCAGTTCGCTCATCCTTGGTGGTGACGTATGGCCGGGTTGCACACAGCTGTTCTACCGCACACCGCTTTCTTGATAAGACAGTGGATTGGTGGCTCGCTATTCAGTGGAGTATTTTTAACTCCTGTCCATGGTCGCCTTGTTGACTTGCTCACTGGCTGACGTGCTGCCCTCCTGGACAGGCATGACGGCTGAGCAGGCAATCGCCCGCGGCCAAGACCCCGGGCTTTGTGGTGATTGGCGATTTCGTGATCACGATCCAACCTGACCGGCGGCTATCGCCACAGGCAGCCGGGCTCCTAGGCCGCAACGGCCTCCACACCGCGCAGCCCAAACTGCTCCTGCAGCAACTGGGCCACCCCAGGCGAGAGGAAGGCGGGCAAGGTTGGGCCGAGTTGGATGTTCTGCACGCCCAGGTGCAGCAGGGCCAGCAGCACGATCACGGCCTTCTGTTCGTACCAGGCGATGGTGTAGTCAATCGGCAGGTCGTTGATGTTCTCAAGTCCCAGGGCATCCTTGAGCAACAGCGCCGTGCGCACCAGGCTGTAGGAATCGTTGCATTGGCCGGCATCGAGCACCCTTGGAATGGCTACCCCACCTGGAGCCGTGATCACGCCAAGGTCGAGTTTGTTGTAGCGGTACTTGGCACAGCCGGCCGTAAGGATCACGGTATCGCTCGGTAGCTCCTTGGCGTAGCGGGTGTAGTCGCTGCGCTGGGGCTGGCGGCCATCACAGCCCGCCATCACCACAAACCGCTTCAGCGCCCCACTGTGGATTGCTTCAAGAATCGGCGCGGCCAGGGCCTCCACCTGATGGTGGGCAAAGCCGGCGGGAATCGTGCCGCTCTCCAGCGGCTCCGGCGGCGCGCAGCCCTGGGCCAGGGCGATCAGTTCGGCGAAATCCTTGCGGCCATCAGAGCCGCGCTCGATGTGGCGGTAGCCGGGGAAGCCGGCCGCACCGGTGGTGAACACCATGGCGGCGTAGGCCGCATCCTTGGGCGGTGGCACGATGCAGTTGGTGGTGAACAGGATCGGTCCACGGAAGCTGGTGAACTCGCGGTGCTGCTGCCACCAGGCGTTGCCATAGTTGCCGTAGAGCTGTGGATAGGCCTTGAAGGCCGGGTAGCTGTGGGCAGGCAACATCTCGCTGTGGGTGTAGATGTCGATGCCGCTCTCGCGGCTCTGCTCCAGCAGCTCCTCCAGGTCGGCCAGATCGTGACCCGACACCAGGATTCCGGGCCGCTGGCCCACGCCGATGCGCACCTGGGTGATCTCCGGGTGGCCATAGCGGCCGGTGTTGGCGCCATCCAACAGAGCCATCGCCGCCACCGCCTGGCCGCCGGTTTCCAGCACCAGGGCCGTGAGTGCTGCCCCCTCCAGGTCCGGATCGGCTGTGGCCGCCAGCGCCCGGGCCAGAAAGGTGTTGAGGGCGTTGTCCTCGCTGCCCAGCTCGGCGGCGTGGTGCAGGTAGGCGGCCAGGCCCTTGAGCCCATAGGTGAGCAGCTCCCGCAGGGAGCGCACGTTGCTGTCGCTGCCGCGCAGCACGCCGATCTCAGCCTCGGCCGCCAGTACCTCCTCGCGGCTGGTGGGGCACCAGCTGGCCGCATGGCTGCTCGCCAGCGGCACCAGCAAGGCCCGGGCCGCACAGTGCTGCTGCAGTTCCAGACGCCAGGCCAGTCCCCGGCGGATCTGGGCCTCAATCACCGCGTCGTCGAAGTTGGCGTTGGTGATCGTGGTGAACAGGGCCAACCGCAGCCAGGCGTGGGCCTCGGCGGGCGCCATTGCCCGTGCCAGTGCCACGGCGTCTGCCTCTGCACCGGCCAGGCTTGCGCCTGCCAGGGCTGTGGCGTAAAGGGCCACACCGCGGGCCACCTGGATCAGGCCGTCCTGCAGGGCGGCGGTGGTGGCTGTCTTGCCGCACACCCCCACCACCGTGCAACCTTCACCGCGGGCCGCTTCCTGGCACTGGAAACAGAACATCGACATCGGTAATCCTCCTACGGGGAACCAAGGCATTCGGCGCATCGCAGCGCCGCTGAGCTCACGATGGGAGAAGCCCGCTCAGAAATCCTTGACGTTGATCAAGTCGGCCGAGGTGCTGGAGCGCCTGCGGGATCTGGGCCAGCCCCGCTCCATCCCCCGCGGCCGCAGCCTGGCGCTGGAGGGGGAGCCGGCTTCGGGGTTCTGGTGGGTGCTGAAGGGCCAGGTGACCATCCACCAGATCAGTCCGGACGGCCGTCAGATTGAGTTGGGCCGCTTCTGCGGCGGCGAGATCGTGGCTGCGGCGCTGGCCTTTGCTGATGCGCCCTTTCCTCACCACGTCGAGGCCCTGTGCGACAGCGAGTTGCTCTGGTTTCCGCGCCGGCAGGCCTGGCAGCGGATCACCGGCAACCCAGAGCTCGCCTCCTATTTCCTGCGCCTGCTCGCCGGCAAGTGCCGTCTGCTGCAGCAACGGCTGCGCAATCTCCAGAGCCAGACCCTGCGGCAGCGACTGCTGCAGCACTTGCGTGCGCTGGCCAGGGAGCAGGTCTGCCACCCAGACGGCTCATCAGCCCAGCCAGTCCGTACATCCGGGGCCGTGACCCTCACCATTGCCTCCAAAAAAGACCTGGCCAGTCAGCTTGGCGCCACTCCCGAAACCCTCTCCCGCGCCTTGCGTCAGCTCCATGACAGCGGTGAGCTGCTGCTGGAGGGTCGTCAGGTCACGCTGCGCGACGATCACTGAGCCAGCTGGGATCCGTGCGGATGCTGTCCCCCGGTTCAGGCCGCTCCCCCAGGATGAAACCACTGCAGCGGCAATGACCCGTGAAGCTGAGCGTCGATCTGTGTGCGTGGTGCCGATCGGTGTGGGCTTGCAGCTGGCCCCCCCTACATCGCCGCCGTCAGCTCAGCCAGCTGAACCCAGCAGGTTGATCCGATAGAGCACATCCTCAAGCGCTGCGGCGGCTGTGATGGCGCCATAGCGCTGGGGGTTGGCGGCGGTGCAGCAGCTGGCCAGGGGGGAGAGCACCGTCCAGGGGCGGGGGTGGCAGAACTGCACGACGCTGTAGCGCTCCTGACTCGCCCCCCGAGGTGCCACCACCCGATGCCAGCCCGCCGGGATCAGCCCATTGCTGAGCCGCTCCAGCATCAGACCGGTGTTGATGATGACGCGCCCCTGGGGCGGCAGGGCATCGACCCAGTCCCCATCCACCTGCACCTGCAGGCCGGCTGCGGTGGCCCTTGGCAAGGCCGTGATCAGGTTGATGTCAGCGTGGGCGGCGGCCCAGACGTGGCCCTTGGCCGGAGCTGCCGCCATCGGCGGGTAACGGATGGCCCGGGTCAGAGTCGGGGCCTCGGCTGTCATCTCATCGAAGCAGGTTTCGGCGACGCCGAGTGAGAGCGCAATGATGCGCAGAAAGCGGCGCTGCAGGGCGGCCACCGCCTGGTGAAAGTCGACCAGCACCGCCGTGATCCCCGGCACCACCTCTTCCGGCAGCAACTGCTCGGGGTAGTTGCTGGGATAGTGCCGGCGCAGAGGATGGGCTGACGGAATCGGCACGGACCAATTGAGCATCTCCTTCCAGTCGGCCTGGGAGCTGCCGGCCGCCGTTTCGACCAGCAAGCCGGTGTATCCGGTCTGGCCATGGGCTCCAGGGGCCACGAAGCGCTGCTTGATCGACGACTCCAGAGAGAAGAAGCGAGCCAACATCTCGTAGGCCGTATCCAGCAGGTCCTCCGGCAGATCGCAGCGGGTGTACACAAAACCCGTCTTCAGGCTGCGACGCACCCCATCGACCACCGCGGCCCGGGTGGCCTCACCGCCGCGCTCGAAGGCCAGCAGATCGACATCAAGGATGGAGCTGGTCATGCAGGAGTGAGGTGCCGCCGGACCAGCGCCGCAGTCCGTGCGCTCGCCAGCCGGCTGTTGGCTGGACAGTAGAGGTCAGTCGCCAGTTTCCAGGGTCGTAAGCCCGGCCCCGGCGCCAATCCGTGACCGGGGGCCGGTTCAACACAGCCGTCCTGACCTTGATGCGCCCTGTCTCCGGCGGCCGCTCTCAACAGGCTGCCCGCTGCCCTGAGCACCCCAGACTGGTGATATCCACTCCAGCGCGATCCGCCAGCCGGCGCATGAGCAAACTGCCGTCTTCCCTGGCCCTGCCGCCGTTGCTCCTGGCGATCGCCTGGGGCCAGGAACTGATCGACCAACTGATTTTCGCTGGTCACTGGAATCTGGCGATGGTGCCGGGGGGATCCATCCTCGGTGTGCTGACCGCCCCATTCAGTCACGCGGGGTACGGCCATCTGATCAGCAACAGCCTCTGGTTTCTGCCCCTCTCCTGGTTGGTGCTGGCCAAGAGCCGCCGCGATTACCTGGCGGTCTGGATCGGGGTGTATGCCACCGCCCTTCCGGTCTGGTTGTTCTGGCCGGTGGGCAGCCATGGTCTCTCCGGGGTGGTCTACGGCCTGCTCGGCTACCTGCTGGTGATCGGCTGGCTGGAGAAGCGGCCGCTGTCGCTGCTGTTGTCCCTGGGTTGCCTGGTCGTCTATGGCGGCCTGTTGCCGGCGCTGTTGCCCCTGTTCAGCCCCGCCGGCGTGAGCTGGATCGGCCATGCCTCCGGCTTCGTCGGCGGGGTGCTGGCTGCCTTGGCGATCCATCGCGAACCCACCCCTGCCTGAGTCACGTCCAGCCCATGCCTCTGCTGCTTGCTCTGGTCGCTGCCCTGATCCAACTCAAGGGCCAGCCGCTTTCGGGAGGAACCCTGCGCGGCAGCGTCTCGATCCGCCTGGAGCGGGCCAGTGGCGGCGATACGCCCGTGTTGACCATGGCCAGTCCAGGCGGTGTGGTGCGGCTGCTGCTTGACAGCGGCGCCTCCTCGACGATGGTCACCCCGCAGCTGGCCCAGCGCCTCGGACTCTCCAGCCGTCCTCTCGCCAGCGATGCGATTGAACTGGCCGGAGGCGGTTCGCGCTGCGCCGCGCTTCAACCACGCCGCACCCGCCTACCCACCCTGGAGCTGCGCAGCGAGGGGCAGCAGGGTGCGCTGCGACTGAGCGGTGTCGAGGCCCTGGTCATGCCGGTGGCGGCGCTGCCCCCGGGGATTGATGGCGTGCTGGGAATCCCGAGCCTGCGGCAGTTGCCGCTGTGGATCGATCCCCAGCACAACCGGCTCGCCCTGGGGCCGGCGGCCCTGAGCGCGGCCCGGGCTTATGGATCCGGCGTCTCCAGCCTGACGATCCCGTTGCGCTGGCGGCGCGGCTTACCGCTGTTGCAGCTCCACAGCAAGCGAGCGGCAGTGGCCGCCCTGGCGGACACCGGCGCCGAGGGACTGTTCCTCAGTCCGGCTCTGGCGGCCCGGTTGCAGCCCCTCGGCCCCGCCCAGGCGCTGCGGCTGGCTGGCTTCTGCGGTGAGCAGGCGGTGGAGTTGCGGCGCTATGGCGGCCTGTCGCTCGGCCAGCCGGCGCCTGTCGACGCGGTCACCAACCCAGCCCAGCCAGCGGCTGTGGAGGCGATCCGCCTTGAGAATCCGATTTTCGCCCAACTGGGCATTGAGGCGATCGTCGGCCAGGAACTGCTGCGCAGCCGTGCCCAGCTCTGGCGGCTGGAGAGCGAACCACCCCGGCTGGAGTTGCGATGACCGTCCTCACCCTGCTGCTTTGCCGACTCGGCGAGGCCCTGACGGCCCCGTTCGGCCTGGCGCAACTGGCGATCGTGCTGGAGCTGATCGGGCTCTATGGGCTGCTGGCCATCCCGCTGGGATTGGCGTCGGGTCTGCTCAGGCCCCCATGGCGCCTGCTGACATGGCTGGCCTGGCTGCGGCTGGGGGCCAGCCTGCTGCTGCTGCCGGCGTTGCTGGAGGAAGGGCTGTTCCAGGTGCTGCTGCTGCCCAGGTCCCTGCTGGAGCTCGAGCCGATGGCCCAGGCGGGCTGGGTCGCCCTGAGTGTGGGGCTGTTTGTGCTGTATCACCCCTTATCCGGTTGGCTCTGGTATCCGGAGGGCCGCGGGCTGTTTCAGCAGGCCCGCTTTCTGGTGCCCTGCAGTCTGCTCGGGCTGGTGTGTGTGATCGCCTACGCCAGCACCGGATCGCTCTGGGCTCCGGTGCTGATTCATTGGTTCACGCTGTTGATCTGGCTGGGACCCTGCGACGGCGCCCGAGATCTCACGGATAGGCGTTCGGCACGAAGAACTGCTCGTTGAGCGGCGGCCGTTGATAGTCACCACCACTCTTGCGGGGCGGCAATTTGATCGCCTTGGGGGTCATGTCTTCATAGGGCACCTTGGAGAGCAGGTGGCGAATGCAGTTGAGTCGGGCGCGTCGCTTGTCGTTGGCCTCAACGGTGAACCAGGGAGCCTCGGGGATGTTGGTGTGGGCAAACATCGCATCTTTGGCTCGGGAGAACTCCACCCAGCGATCGCGGGATTCGAGATCCATCGGGCTGAGTTTCCAGCGCCTTGCCGGGTCTTTGAGACGGGAACGGAAACGCACTTCCTGTTCTTCATCGCTGACTGAAAACCAGTATTTGATCAGGATGATGCCGCTGCGCACCAACATCCGCTCAAATTCAGGACAGGATTGCAGAAACTCATCCACCTGGGACGATGTACAGAATCCCATCACCTTCTCCACGCCAGCTCGATTGTACCAACTGCGATCAAAGATGACGATTTCGCCAGCGGCCGGGAAATGTTCCACGTAGCGCTGGAAATACCATTGGCTCTTCTGTTGGTCCGAAGGGGTGCCCAGGGCCACCACGTTGCAGCCGCGGGGATTGAGCGGTTCGGTGATGCGCTTGATCGTGCCTCCCTTGCCGGCCGCGTCGCGCCCTTCAAAGACAACAATCAAGCGATAGCCCGTGTCTTTGATCCAGTACTGCATCTTGACCAGTTCCACCTGGAGCCGGGTCAGCTCCTTCTCATACAGATGGCGATCCAGCCGCCCGGAGCCCTCACTGGATCCTTCCGTGCTCAGATCTTCGAGAGTGGTGGAGGGCTGGTACTGCTCGCCATTGAGTTCAGATTCGCCGTTGGGGTGGGCAGCGGCTGATGCCCTGGGGTGCTTCTGGCCCGATTTGTGCTTGCCCATGGCGTCACGGCTCCAGGAGATTCAGGTCAAGCCTGATTCAGATCAGGGCGACCGGCACGCCCGTGGATGCCCACTGGGCGATCAGTTGCTCCATCCGCACCAACTGGTAGCGGCTCTGCTCATTGGGTTCACTCAGGTAGTGACGGCGCAGGGAGTCGAGCTCAAGCTTCAGAGCGGTCAGCACAGGGTTGTTTTCGTCCATACGGCTTCCATCAACCGTCAAACCTTAATCGATCCTGGAAATTTGGCGCCAAGCGGCATTCACTCCCTGCGGGGTATGGGCCTTGAGGCATTGTTCGACTGCTGTTCTGCGCCAGCCACGATCGGCGTCAGCACTGGAATAGGTTGTTGGCGTTGGATCCGGGCCGATGTATGGATCTCACCCCGTACCTCGATTCGCTCGAAGGCGCCAGGCTCGATGATCTGATGCTTTCCGCCTGTGTCAGCGGCAAGGTGGCCTTCGCCATGAAAGGTCGTTTTTTATTGCGATCGTTCTGCGAGGGCTTTCAGGACCGCAGCCTGATCGGCTGCGCTGTCACCGATGAGGCCTCCTGCCTGGAGTATCTGGCCAGGGATTCCTACGAACTGCTGATCTGCACGGATCATCTCGAGGGCGGCAATGGCTTTGAGCTGGCCCGGAAAGCGCGCCAGGCCCATGGGGCCCTGAAGGTGGTGGTGCTGGCTCTCGGTGATGTGATTCCAGCGGAATATGCGGAAGCTCCCTGGCTCGAGGCCGTGGTGGCCGAGGCGGATGTGGTCGATGACCAACGGCCCCTTCAGGCCGCTGTGATGGCGGTCATCGGCCGCCACGTTTATCGCAGTCCCTCCCTGCGCAGCGCCAACCTGCCGTACCTCAGCTGCCCCCGGCTCACCCCCAGGGAATACGAAGTGCTGGATCTGCTGGCCAGCGGACTCAGCGATCGCGAGATTGCCGGCGCTCTGATGATCAGCGAAGGGACCGCGCGGACCTACACCAAGCGACTCCTGCAGACGCTGGGGGTCAACAACCGGCTCCAGGCGGTGCTCAAGGGCATGCGTTGCGGCATGGTCCAGCGCTGAACCACGGCGATTCAGCTGCGGGTCATTTCCGCTGCGGGTCATTGTCCCCGGATGGGGGGAGCGCCAGGGTCGCGGGGCGATCGAGATTGATCGGGCAGCTCCGCGGCCGATCGAGCGATGCCTTCCATCTCCATCATGTCCCAGGGAACATCGGGTGTCCCGTCGCCGGAATCCTTGAAAGCCGGCAAGTCCAAGGTGACGATCGGCGAGCTGGAGGCCGGCTATTCGATGTACTGCAAGGCCATGCGGCTGCTCATCCGCGAGGGTCGCAGTCTGATCAGCATCCAGCGCACGGTCTGCTGGCAGCGTCTGGCCCAGCTGCATGAGTGCCTGCCGGGCCAGTACCGGGATCCCGACTACCTCTACGTGCTGCTGCGCCGCGACAACAGCCAGGTTCAACGGGATTCCGGCTGAAGCCGCAGCACCGTCGAGCCTGGGGGCGAATCTGCCGAGTGGCATCCGGATGATCGCCGCCAGCCCGGAGTTCAGGTGAGGGCCGAGCGGCGATTGTCCAATCTGGACAGGGCCCTGGCCCATCGACCGCGAAAATGACCCTCTCTCAACGGTGGCAGTTTGGCGGCGGCATCCCTTCGCTTCAGGGCCGATGCTGGTTCCAACCCAGCCGAGCTGCTCGGCACGGCTCAGCTGGCCCAGCTCAATGAACGGCGCGATGGCCCCGGCCTGAGGCAACTGGCCTTCCACAGCGCCCTGTTGTTGGCCGGTGCCGTGCTCTGGGGCCTGCCGCTGGCCGGCTTCGAGCCCGCCGCTCTGGTGATCGCCTGGCCCCTACGGCTGCTGGGGCTGTTGCTGCTGGGGCTGGGCCTGGCCTTCGGCTTCTGCGCGATGCATGAGTGCGGCCATCGCACCGCCTTTGCCAGCCGCTCACTCAACGACAGCGTCGCCTGGTGGGCCGGAGTGCTGAGCTTCTACAACGCCGATTTCTATCGCCGTTACCACCAGTGGCATCATCGCTACACCCATCTGGTCGGCCTGGATCCCGAGCTGGAGGACAGCCCCCCCACAACCCTGGCCAGCTATCTGCTCGAGCTGAGCGCTATCCCCTGGTGGATCGGAAAGGTCCGCGGTCATTGGGCCGGTATGCGGGGCGATTTCGCTGACCGTCCCTACATTCCAGCCGACGCAATTCCAGCCGTCCGCCGCTCGATCCAGCTGCAGATGGCTGTCTATGGGGTGGTACTGCTGGCCTCGATTCCTGCTGCCAATGGTTTGTTGTTCTGGGCCTGGCTGCTGCCATTGGCGCTGGCCCAGCCGCTGCTGCGTTTTGTGCTGCTGGCCGAACACGGTGGCTGCCCCTTCGTGCCGGATGGCCTGCGCAACACTCGCACCACCCTCACCCTGGCGCCGCTGCGCTGGTTGATGTGGCAGATGCCGTTCCACGCTGAACACCATCTCTATCCCTCTCTGCCCTTCCATGCCCTGGCCAGGGCCCATGCGCTGATCGCACCCCGGCTCGAGCAATGCGATCGCGGTTATGGCTCCGTTCACCGGCATTTGTTAGCTGACCTCAGCGTCCTCGCCCCGCCACAGCTCACGCCAGAAGCGGCTTCGGCCCCCGCTTCAGCTCAGAGCTAAGGCGATCAGAACCCCTTCCAGCGTCAGACCGAATCGCAGCTCTGATGGCCTTCCAGCTCACGGCAACCTCTTGATCACAGCCAGGCCCTCCCAGTCAGCGGAACAGACGTTCGAGCTCGGCGATCTGCAGCTGCAGAGCGGCCAGATCCTGAGCGGCGCCCAGGTCGCCTATCGGGTCTATGGCGAACTGCGCCAGGACCGCTCCAACCTGGTGCTCTATCCCAGCTCCTATGGCGCCTGGCCTGAGGACATCGACTGGGTGGTGGGTCCGATCCTCGACCCCGGGCGCTGGTGCATCGTGCTGGTGAGCCAGTTCGGCAATGGCCGCTCCAGCAGTCCGAGCAACGGCGGCCCCGGGCTCAAGCCGTGGGGCTGGCCCGTCAGCCACGCCGACAACGTCTGGGCCCAGCGCCGCCTGCTGGAGGACCGTTTCGGGGTCGAGAGTCCGGCGCTGATCTATGGCTGGTCGATGGGAGCCCAGCAGGCCTATCACTGGGGCGTGCTCGAACCGGATCGCAGTCAGCGCCTCTGTTGCATCTGTGGCACGGCCCGCACCACCCCCCACAACCGCCTGTTTCTGCTCAGCCTTCGCCAGGCGCTCACGGCTGATCCGGCCTGGAACGGCGATGGTTTTGTTGGCGTGCCGGAGCAAGGGCTGCGCAGTTTCGCCCTGATCTATGCCAGCTGGGCTGCCAGCCAGCCCTTTTACCGCCGCGGTGGCCATCTCGATCTGGGCTACGCCGATGTCGAGAGCTACGTGGAGCAGGCCTGGTTGCCCGCCTACCGCCGCCACGATCCCCGCGATCTGATCGCCATGCTCGATGTCTGGCTGGGCTGCGATGTGGCCGCCGCTGCCGGCATGGCCAGCGGCGATCCCCAGGCCGACCTCGCCGCCGCCCTGGGCCGGATCCGGGCCCGCTGTGCCGTGGTGGCCGGCCGCCATGACCTCTACTTTCCACCCGCCGACTGCGCCGCCGAAGCAGCCCTGATCCCCAGCGCCAGCCTGCAGGTGCTCGAATCCGACCTGGGCCACCGGGCGGCAATCCCCGCGACAGCCTCGCTGAGCAGGCCCAGTTGCGCGCCGTGGTGGAGGAGCTCTGCCGCCCCTGAGGGGCCGCATGCCGTGCCAGGGCGGAACCAGCAATGCTGGGATTCGGGCCACCCTGAACCCGAGGCAGCGCCGGATCGCCCTAGACACGCTGACGCCACGACAAAGACCCGCACCCCACCCCGTCGCTGGTCCCGCTGTTGACTCCCTCTCCTTCGTCGTCCGCGGCCGCCAGCCCCCTCCCGGGTCGCGACTGGATCGCCCACCTGCCTCGCTATCCCCCCCGCAAGCACCGCCTGTCCCGATGACCGACCTGGCCCTTTTTGCCGCCGACCACGGCATCCGCCATTTCCTCTTTTCCTTCGCCGATCTGTTCGGGGTGCAACGAGCCAAGCTCGTGCCCGCCTCCGCCGTAGCCGACCTGGCCACCAACGGAGCGGGCTTCGCCGGCTTTGCCGCCTGGCTGCTGATGACGCCGGCCGATCCGGATGTGCTGGCCCATCCCGATCCGAGCAGCCTGATGGTGCTGCCCTGGCAGCCGGAGGTGGCCTGGGTCGCCACCGATCTGTCCGTGGAGGGAGTGCCGCTCGAGCAGGCACCACGGCGGGTGCTGCAGCGGCAACTGCAGCGAGCCGCCGCCCTGGGTTTTGAGTTCCGCAGTGGCGTCGAGGCGGAGTTCTTTCTGCTCGATCCGCTTCAAGGTGGCGTCGCCGACCGGCTGGATCAACAGACCAAACCCTGCTACGACCAACTGGCCCTGATGCGCCGCTATCCGCTGATCAGCGAACTGATCGGCGCCATGGAGGAACTGGGTTGGGGCCCCTACCAGGCCGACCATGAGGACGCCAACGGCCAGTTTGAGCTCAACTGGACCTATGCCCCAGCGCTCACCACCGCCGATCGGCACGCCTTTTTCAAGGTGATGGCCGCCACCCTGGCCGAAAAACACGGCTGCCTGGTGAGCTTCGATCCCAAGCCGATCGCCGCTCTGACCGGCAACGGCGCCCACCTGCATGTGTCGTTGTGGGATGACAAGGGCCGCAACCTCTTCCCTGACCCCTGCGGCGAGAAAGGACTGTCGCCTTTGGCCTACCAATTCTTGGCGGGGCTGCTGGCCCATGCGCCGGCCCTCTGTGCCCTCACCAACCCGCTGCCCGCCAGCTACCGGCGCCTGGCCCGCGCCGACACCAGCTCCGGCGCCACCTGGTCACCGGCCTGGATCAGCTACGGCGGCAACAACCGCACCCACATGGTGCGCATCCCCGACGATCAACGGCTGGAACTGCGGCTCGCCGACGGCGCTGCCAACCCCTATCTGCTGCAGGCGGCCGTCCTGGCGGCCGGTCTCGATGGGATTGAGCGCAAACTGGATCCAGGCTGCCGCAGTGACGCCAACACCTACACCGATCCCCCGGAGGCCGGTACGGCCCGCCCCCTGCCGAGCAGCCTGGAGGAGGCGCTGCAGGCCTTTCGCCAGGATCAGGTGCTGCGGCAGGCCCTGGGGGAATCCTTCGCTCAGGCCTACGAAACCCTGGCGTCGAGGCGCTCGGGTTGATCAAGCCGTCAGGGGCGAGCACGGTTTTCAGCGATCCGGGTTCAGCGATCCGGGTTCAGCGATCCGGGTTCAGCCTGCCGACAGGCTTGCCAGACAGCTGCGAGCCACCATCCCCTCCTCATCGGCACTGACGATCAGCAGCTCAAAGGGTTGCAACCAGGCCAGGGCGGCCTCCAGTTCGGCGCGCAGCTCGCCGTCATGTTCACCGATGCCCCCCGTCAGGGCGATCACATCCACGCCCCGGAGGCTGGCGGCCATGGCACCGATTCCCTGGAGCAGCCGATGGCGAAACACCGCGATCGCCAGGCTGGCGCCAGGATCGGCGCGGGCGTCATCGCCGCCGGCGCTCAGTCGCCGCAGCTCGCGCATGTCGGCCGTGCGCTCCGACAGGCCCAGCAGGCCCCCCTCGTGATTGAGGGCCTGATCGAGTTCGGCCAGGCTCAGTCCCTGGCGCAGCTGGTGCAGCAGCAGGCCTGGATCGATCGAACCGCTGCGGCTGGCCATCACCAGCCCCTCCATCGGCGTGTAGCCCATGGTGGTGGCCACACTGCGGCCCGCTGCAATGGCGCAGAGCGAACAGCCGGCGCCGAGATGGGCACTGATCAGGCGCGGTGAGCCAGGCCGGCCGCCTGCGCGCCAGCGGCGCTGCACCACCTCACTGACGTGCTGATGGTTGAGGCCGTGGAAGCCGAAACGCCGCAGGCCCTGGCGCCGCCAGCTGGCCGGGATCGCGTAGGTGGACTCCTCGGCGCCGAGGCTGGCGTGGAAGGCCGTATCAAAACAGGCCCACTGGGGCAGCTGGGGCTGCCAGCTCCCCAGCCAGCGCATCAGCCGCAGCGCCACGGCGTTGTGCAGGGGCGCCAGGGGCACCAGCGCCTCGATGGCCTTCAGCACCTCGGCATCGATGGGCGTGGCCTCGGTGAAGCGCAGGCCGCCATGCACGACCCGATGACCCGCCAACAGCAGACCCTGGCCGCCAGGGCCCAGCCAGGGGGCCAGGGTCTGGGGCAACCAGGCCTCCAGCAGCCGTTCCAGATCGTTCTCCTGGCTGGTCAGCGGCGACCAGCTGCGCTGCTCGCGACATAACACCGCACCGGCGGCAGAGAGCACGGAAACCTTGAGGCTGGAGCTGCCGGCATTGAGCACCAGCAGCGGCTGCTCACTCACGATTCGCCGTCAGGCAAGGTCCAGCGCCAGTCGGTGACCTCGGGCGAATCGGTGCCATGGGCGTGGGCATAGGCGCGGTGCAACAGAATGGCCTCCTTCATGCGCTCCTTGACGTGGGCGGCCCTGGAACCGAGGCCCGGCACGCGATCGATGACATCAATGACCAGATTGAAGCGGTCGATCTGGTTGTTCATCGCCAGTTCCAGAGGCGTGTTGATGTTGCCCTTCTCCTTGTAGCCGCGCACGTGGAAATTGGCGTGATTGGTGCGGCGATAGGTGAGGCGATGAATCAGCCAGGGATAGCCATGGAAGTTGAAGATCACCGGCCGATCGACGGTGAACAGGGTGTCGAAATCACGATCGCTGAGACCATGGGGATGCTCTTTGGGTTCGGTGAGGGCGAACAGTTTCACCACATTCAGCACCCGGATGCGCAGGCTGGGGATTTCACGGCGCAGAATCTCGACGGCGGCCAGGGTCTCCTTGGTGGGAATGTCGCCGGCGCAGGCCATCACCACATCCGGTTCATCCGGTTCGCGGCCGTGGTGGTCGTTGCTGGCCCAGCTCCAGAGGCCGATGCCTTTGGCCACGTGCCGGCGGGCTGCTTCAAGGTTGAGGTACTGAAGATGACTCTGTTTATCGCAGACGATGATGTTGCAGACGTTGGTCTCCATCAGCGCCTCTTCGGCCACCGCCAGCAGAGCATTGGCATCGGCGGGTAAATACACCCGCACCACCTCACCACTCTTGTTGCCGGCCAGATCGATGAAGCCCGGATCCTGGTGGGTGAAACCGTTGTGATCCTGGCGCCAGACGGTGGAGGAGATCAGGCAGTTCCAGGCGCCGATCGAGGCGCGCCAAGGGGCATGGTGCAGGCAGCTCTCCAGCCACTTGGCGTGCTGGTTGAACATCGAGGCGATCACATGGGCAAAGGCCTCATAGGTATGGAAGAAGCCATAGCGACCGGTGAGCAGATAGCCCTCCATCATTCCCACCAGCGTGTGCTCCGACAGCATCTCCACCACCCGTCCCTCGCGGGACAGGTGGCCGCCGTCGGCGTCCTCCGGCAGCAGCTCCTCCATCCACACCTTGCGGCTGCGCTCGTAGATCGCCTGCAGACGGTTGGAGGCCGTTTCATCGGGACCGAACACCCGCAACGAATGGGGATTGCGCTCGATTGAATCCCGCAGCAGGGCCCCCAAGGGCGCCGTGTTCTCCGTCTCCACCGACCCCGGACTCTCCAGGTGCACGGCATAGGCCTCGATCGGCGGCAATTTCAGCTTGCGGCGCAGCAGGCCGCCATTGGCATGGGGATTGGAGCCCATGCGGTGGTTCCCGTTGGGCGCCAGGGCCTGCAGCTCCTCCACCAGACGGCCGTTCTGATCGAACAGCTCTTCGGGCCGGTAGCTGCGCAGCCATTGCTCCAACAGAAGCAGCTGCTCGGGATTGCTGGCCGGTGCCGGCAGCGGCACCTGGTGCGAACGCCAGAAACCCTCCAGCTTGTGGCCGTGGAGCTCGGCCGGACCGGTCCAGCCCTTGGGAGAGCGCAGCACGATCATCGGCCAGGCCGGCCTGCGGGCCACCCGACTGCTGCGGCATTCGGTCTGGATGGCGCGGATGCGGCCGATCGCCCCATCCATGGCGGCCGCCATCGCCCGGTGCATCGCCATCGGTTCATGACCCTCGACGAACAGGGGCTCCCAGCCGTAGCCGCGCATCAGGCTGGCCAGCTCTTCGCGCGGAATGCGGGCCAGCAAGGTGGGATTGGCGATCTTGTAGCCGTTCAGGTGCAGCACCGGCAGCACTGCCCCATCGCCGATCGGGTTCAGAAATTTGTTGATGTGCCAGGAGGTGGCCAGCGGGCCGGTTTCGGCCTCGCCATCGCCCACACAGGCCAGGGCGATCAGGTTCGGGTTGTCGAACACGGCGCCGCAGGCGTGGGAAAGCACATAGCCCAGTTCGCCGCCTTCATGGATCGAGCCGGGCGTTTCGGGGGTGCAGTGGCTGCCGATGTGGCCGGGGAAGGAGAACTGCTTGAAGAAGCGGCCCATCCCCTCGAGGTCCTGGGATTTGTCGGGGTAGAACTCGCTGTAACTGCCATCGAGATAGGTGGGCCCGAGCACCCCGGGGGCGCCGTGGCCCGGCCCGGAGAGGTAGATCATCTCCAGGTCGTGGCGACGGATCAGCCGATTGGCATGGGCCCAGATGAAGGCCTGGCCTGGACTGGAGCCCCAGTGGCCGAGCAGACGAGCCTTGATGTGCTTGGGCAGCAGCGGTTCCCGCAGCAGGGGATTGGCGCGCAGATAGATCATGCCCACCGCCAGGTAGTTGGCAGCGCGCCACCAGGCGTCCAGCCGCAGCAACTCCTGCTCCGTCATCACCTCCGCCTGTGACGTCCAATCGACGACCTGCCCAGCCGGCAGGTCGGCAGCAGTGGAGGAGGAGAACACCATGGTTCGGCTGACAATCGAGGGAGAACGCCGTGGCCAGCCCTGGGGGGGCATGACTCGGGGGGAAGTTCACTCGACACGGTCTGGGACGCAAGAGTCGGTTCTGTCAGCTGATGCCGACAGAACAGGCATGAATACCCATGGCGCCCCGGGTCGTTCAGGGCAACAGTGGTGGCATCAAGCCGGGAGGTCCAGTGATGGAAGACACGCCACCCAATCGATTTTCAGGAGTGAGCTGACCGCAGGCCCCTGCTCCAACAGTCTTGTTCTGATCAGCGGTTTCCAGGTTCCCAGCGAATCACCCGATGCGCCGTTCAACGCGTCCTGCCTCTCCTTCCCGGAGTCCCTCCATGGCAGAGCGCAGCAGGTGCCCCCGGGTTGAAGGAAGCCGATTCCATGGATGCTCGGCCCCAGGTGCCACCTTCGGCAACTCCGACCCAACCGAATCCTTCATGCCAAGACCCGCTGACGACTCATCGATGGCGAGCGCATGACGGTCAAGATCTCATCCGGCTCCTGCCGGACCATGCTCTGAACCGCATCACCCATCCCCGGCCCTGACGGGCCATTCGTCTGATCAGCCCGTTCCAACAGCTCCCATGGCCCGGCCCCTCAGGGGGTCGGGCCTCATTATTGGGCCTACGCTTCCTGCCGATACCGGATTCGCCATGCTGGTCGGTGAGGTGTTTCTTGAGGCCCTGTCCACGGGCATCGTCACCCAGGACGAGATCGACTGGCTGACCATCAATCAGGCCAACTTCAACCGCGAAGAGGAGGCCAAGGCGCTCAGAATCGGTCGACTGCTGGATGAAGGTCAGCTGCAGATCGGCTGTCGTGTGCTGGGTCAGCCCCTCAACGGATCAGCGGCTGGATCAGCTTCCTGATCCGCTCAGGGCACCGCCGCAGCTGGAGCCGCTGCCGGCGGTGCAGCCCCAGCAGTGGTCCGCGACCCGCACCGCAGCGCCGGCGGGATTCAGGGTCAGCAGATCGCGCAGGTGGGCCGGTTCGTCCAAGGGGCCATCGCCGACGGCAGCGATTGCGGTTGAGCTGTCGCCAAGGGCCTGCCGGCTCAGGCCCAGGTCCAGCATCTGGTTGAAGTCACAGTCATGCAGTCGGCCCCGCCAGTCGACGCTGATCAACTGGCGGCACATCACGGCGTCGAGATTGGCGGGTTGATGGTGGCGCCGCAGCAGCTCGCGGTAAGCCTCCAACTCACCATTGGCGCGCAGCACGGCCTCGAAGCGGCGGATCGGCATGTTGGCCAGGGCGTAGAGAGCGTTGAACACCACGCCGTACGTGGTGCCGAGCACCCGCCGGTAGTCGGCTTCCAGGCTCGCCTGGGGAGGGGGCAACACGGCGCCTTGTGGGTTGTACACCAGAATCAGCTCCAGGCCGGAGCCCGCCTGCCCGTAGCCGAGGGCATTGAGCTGGCGCAGACCCTCGATGCTGCGCTCAAAGACGCCATCGCCCCGCTGGCGATCGACGTTGTCTTCCAGGTAACAGGGGAGCGAGGCCACCACCTTGACCTGTTCCCGGGCCAGGAAGGAGGCCAGATCCTCCTGGCCCGGCTCGCTGAGGATGGTGAGGTTGCAGCGGTCGATCACCGCGGCCCCGATCCGACGCGCAGCCCGGACCAGCTCGCGGAAACCGGGATGGAGTTCGGGGGCACCGCCGGTGATGTCGAGGCAGCCGATGCTCCTGGCCGTCAGCACCCGGGGGATCAGCTCCAGGGTGCTGCTCGCCATCATTTCCGTCCGGCTCGGCCCCGCCCCCACATGGCAATGGCTGCAGCTCTGGTTGCAGCGATAACCGAGGTTCACCTGCAGGGTGCTGGTCATCGC
>Ga0194063_10000861_pt1 | contig 20827 bp, 16 predicted proteins | sample SepL3720m_MetaG_FD_155459 | JGI IMG/M metagenome (GOLD analysis project Ga0194063, IMG submission 155459) | Anoxic zone freshwater microbial communities from boreal shield lake in IISD Experimental Lakes Area, Ontario, Canada - Sep2016-L373-20m | ecosystem: Environmental > Aquatic > Freshwater...
CTGATGTCGATGTGCGACATGGCGGTGGCAGCGCGCCATGCTGTCTTTGGTTTGCCGGAGGTGAAGGTCGGCGTTTTTCCGGCGCAGGTGCTCAGCGTGTTGCAGCATCTGATTCCGCGGCGCATCTTGAGCGAGATGTGCCTGACCGGCGAGCCGATCACGTCAGCGCAGGCGCTCGAAGTGGGGCTGGTGAATTGTGTGGACGACGATGTGGACCTCAAATTGCAATGGTTACTGGAGCGATTGCTGGACAAGTCACCGGCAGCGATCCGGCGCGGCCTGTACACCCTGAAGAAAGTGGAGAGCATGGCGTTTGAGGAGTCGATGTCTTTCACGGAGAGCCAGATCGCCCTGTTTACCCTGACCGAAGACGCCAGGGAAGGACAGAAGGCTTTTCAGGAAAAGCGCAAACCCCACTGGGCAGGGCGTTGACCATGAGCACCGAGTTCGACTACATCATTGTCGGGGCCGGCACCGCAGGGTGCCTGCTGGCCAACCGGCTATCGGCCAACGCCAGTAAGCGCGTGTTGCTGATCGAGGCCGGGCGCAAGGACGACTACCACTGGATCCACATTCCCGTGGGTTACCTCTACTGCATTGGCAACCCGCGCACGGACTGGCTCTACAGCACCGAGCCCGACGCGGGCCTCAATGGCCGCGTTTTGCGCTACCCGCGCGGCAAGACGCTGGGCGGCTGCAGCAGCATCAACGGCATGATCTACATGCGCGGGCAAGCGCGTGATTACGACCAGTGGGCCCGGCTGACAGCTGACGAGACCTGGACCTGGAATCAGTCCTTGCCGTATTTCAAGCTGCACGAAGATCACTACCTGGGAGCCAACGCTGCACACGGCGCGCGCGGTGTGGCGCCGGAGCTGATGAGTGACAGTTCAACCGACTACCGCAAGTTGTTGCGGCACCGCAGGGCTGGTGGCGAGTGGCGTGTCGAGAAGCAGCGCCTGCGCTGGGACGTGCTCGATGCCTTTGCGCAGGCTGCGCAGCAGGCCGGCATTGCTGCCACCGATGACTTCAACCGTGGTGACAACGAGGGCGTCGGCTACTTCGAGGTGAACCAGCGCGAGGGTTGGCGCTGGAGCACCGCCAAGGCCTTCCTGCGCCCCACCTGCTACGCCCGGACCAACTTCGAGATGTGGACCGCGGCCCAGGTGGCGAAGTTGCTGCTTCAGACGCAGGCGGATGGAAGTCAGCGCTGCGTCGGTGTGCAGGTTTGGGACCATGCGGAAATGGTCACGGCCAGCGCCAGTGCCGAGGTGATTCTGTGTGCCGGCAGCATCGGCTCGCCGCAGCTTCTGCAGCTCTCCGGCATTGGCCCGGCGGCCTTGCTGGAGAAGCATGGCATTGGCATAGTGCACGATGCGCCGGGGGTTGGTGCCAACCTGCAGGATCATCTGCAAATCCGGGCGGTTTTCAAGGTCGAGGGTGTCAAGACCCTCAATACCCAGGCCAGCACACTCTGGGGCAAGGCCATGATTGGTCTGGAATACGCGCTCAAGCGCAGCGGACCGATGAGCATGGCGCCATCGCAACTGGGGGCCTTCACACGCAGCGATGCGCAGCAGCCGTATCCGAACATCGAGTACCACGTGCAACCGCTCAGCCTGGAGGCGTTTGGGGAACCGCTGCACAGTTTCAATGCCTTCACTGCCAGCGTCTGCAATCTCAATCCAACCAGCCGCGGTTCAGTCCAGATCCGCAGCAGCCGTTTTGATGACGCGCCAGCGATTGCGCCGAACTACCTGAGCACCGAGGTGGATCGCAAGGTGGCGGCAGATTCGTTGCGCCTGACGCGGCGCATCGTGGCGCAACCGGCGCTTGCCAAATACCAGCCGCAGGAGTGGAAACCGGGGGTGCAATACCAGAGCGATCAGGATTTGGCAAAACTCGCTGGCGACATTGCGACCACCATATTTCACCCCGTCGGCACCACCAAGATGGGCACGGCAGACGATCCCCTGGCGGTGCTTGATTCGCGCCTGCGGGTGCGCGGCAAGGCGGGACTGATTGCCGGTTTGCGCGTGGTCGACGCCGGTGTCATGCCCAGCATCACCAGCGGCAACACCAACTCTCCGGTCCTGATGATTGCCGAGAAGGCGGCGCAGTGGATTTCCGAGGACGCTGGCCGATAAAGGGTAAATCCGGAAAGGGTAAGCACTGATGCACCGGTCGGTCTTGCCGCGTACATTCCGCTCAAGCGTTGGCAACAGCGACTTGCTGGAAAAAGAAGGACCGTGGAGACAGCCCGTCAGGGTTTATAAGTGAGAAAAGGCACCGGCCAATCCCGGTGCCCTTTTTTTTGCCCTTACGGACGAGGGGCGGCAGCGTCGAGCGCTGGCGGCGGCCACGGCACCTCGGAGAGCGATCGAACTTTTCCAATTGGCGCCGGTGCCTGCGCCTTTTGCACTGCGGCAATATCTTCTTCGCTAGGGTACTGCTGCAGCAGCCAGTAGTCAAAAATCCGGCGCGCGATCGGGGCGGCATTCTGCGAGCCAAAGCCGGCGTTTTCAACCACCATCGCCAGTGCAATTTTTGGTTCTTCAGCCGGAGCAAAGGCGGTAAACAGTGCATGGTCGCGAAAGCGTTCCTCTGTTTTGGCGGCTACGTACTTCTCATTCTGCTTGATTTGAATCACCTGTGCCGTGCCGGTCTTGCCGCCGCTGGTATAGCCCGCGCCGCGAAAGGCTGCCGCCGAGGTGCCCTCGATGTTGACCCCGACCAGCGCATTCTTGATGATGGCAATATTGGCTGCCTTGGCGATCACTTCACCGACCGCTTCACGCGTCGTGGCAGTAGGCGCGTGCGTCAAAATGTCAACCACCTCCTTGACCAGGTGCGGCTTCATCTTGATGCCATCGTTGGCCAGCGTCGCGGTGGCCGAAGCGAGTTGCAGCATGGTGAAGTTGTTATAGCCCTGGCCGATGCCCAGCGAGATAGTTTCGCCGGCGTACCACTTCTGCTGATCGGCGCGCTTGTAGGCCCGGCGCTTCCAGTCGGTCGAGGGCAGCAGGCCGCGCACTTCGCCAAAGATGTCGATGCCGGTGAACTCACCAAAGCCAAAGCGCTGCATCTGTTCATGGATGGTGTCCACGCCCAGATCGTTGGCCAGCATGTAGTAGTAGGTGTCGCAGGACTGTACGATCGATTGGTACATGTTCACGGTGCCGTGCCCACCTTCTTTGTCGTCCCGAAAACGGTGGTTGCCGAACATGAAAAAGCCGGGGTCGGAGATGGTTTGTTCCGGTCGGCGCGTTCCGGTCTCCAGGGCCGCCAGTGCCATGAAAGGCTTGTAGGTGGAGCCGGGTGGATAGGTGCCGCGCAGCGCCCGGTTCAGCAGCGGCTTGTCGGGCGATTCATTCAGGGCTTGCCAGTTTTCGCTGTCGATGCCTTCGACAAACAGGTTGGGATCAAAAGTCGGCTTGCTGACAAAGGCCAGTATTTCGCCGGTCTTGGGATCCAGCGCCACCAACGCGCCGCGGCGTTCACCAAAAAGCCGTTCGATCAGATGCTGCAGCCGGATATCAATGGAGAGCTTGACGGTATTACCGGGTGTGGCCGGACTGCTGGTGAGTTTGCGCATGGCGCGCCCACCGGCCGAAGTCTCCACTGATTCGACGCCAGTGGTGCCGTGCAGTTGTGCCTCGAAACTTTGCTCGACGCCGAGTTTGCCTATGTATTCGGTGCCGCGGTAATTGGCCTGGTCATCGGACTCGTCAAGCTTCTCCTTTTCGGACGGGTTGATGCGCCCGATGTAGCCGACGACGTGGCTGGCCAGCTCGCCATAGGGGTAGTTGCGAAACAGTCGCGCCTTGATTTCAACGCCGGGGAAGCGAAAACGCTGCGCCGCAAACTTGGCCACTTCCTCGTCGCTGAGCCGCGTGCGCAATGGCAAAGACTCGAAACTCTTTGATTCTTCCAGCAATTTTTTGAAGCGACGCCGGTCCCGTGTGGTGATGTCCAGAACGCCCGCCAGTTCTTCAATCGTCTGCTCCAGGTTGTTGATCCTGGAGGGTGTGACTTCAAGCGTATAGGCCGAGTAGTTGCTGGCCAGCACGATGCCATTGCGGTCCAGAATCAGACCCCGGTTGGGTAGCACCGGAACAATCGCGGTGCGGTTGTTCTCGGCCTGTTCCAGCAGGTCTTCATGTCGCACCAGTTGCAGGTAGACCAGCCTGGATGCCACGAGCAAAAAGCAGACCAGCACGACCAGCGTGGCCACCAGCACCCGCGCGCGAAAGCGCGACAGATCGGCCTCAACGTTGCGAAGTTCCGTCATTACAGGGGTCTGTGGGCGTCGGGGTCGGGCGAGCGCCGTTGCGGGGCCAGCAGAATCACGCTGACCACCGGCCAAAGCAGCGACTCCAGCACCGGCGCCAGCAGCATCAGCCAGCCCGGGAAGGCGCCGCCGGCGGCGAGCCGGCAAATCAGTTCTATGGCATGCGCTGCCGCAAAAAGGGGAAACACCTGCAGCGCTTGCGAGGGCACCGGGAACCAGAGCAGGCGCCGATGAATCGCGATGGCCAGGAAGCTCAACACGGTGTATGCCAATGCCTGCTGTCCCAGCAGGGCGCCCTGATGCACGTCTACGAGGATGCCAAAAACAAAGGCAACACCGACACCGATGCGCTGTGGTTGGTGAATGCTCCAGAACACCAGAACCAGGGCCAGAAAGTCAGGCGTCCAGGCGGCTCGTCCAAACAAACCCATGTTCTGCAACATATTAAGTCCGAGTGCTGCCAGCAGGCTGCCAAAAATGAAGAAAGGATTGGCCGGCAGCAGCAACTGATGGCCCGGACGCATGATCATCGCTTGCCGCCTTTCCTGACGGTGGTGCTCGGTGGCTCGACTGCCGGCCGGGGCGCGATCTGGGTCGCAATCGGTTTGAGCACCATAACGTGACCGACCCCGGAAACCAGTGCCAGTGCCTGGCAAGTGATGCGGGCAAAGGCCGAGTCAACCCGGCGCTCCACCTTTTCCACCTTGGCTACCGGCAAGCCTGGCGGATAGACACCGTCGACACCGCTGGTGGTAAGCAAGTCGCCGGGCTGCACATCGGCATTGGCCGCCATGTAGCGCAACTCCAGCGCATTGGCGCGCAGGGCGGGGTCGCCAAACGCCACGCCGCGCGCCCCGGTGCGGGTGTTAAGCACGGGAATCGCCTGATCGCGATCAGTCACCAGCGTCACTTCGCTGACCATCGGGTAGACCCTTGTTACTTGCCCGAGGACGCCGTTTTCGTCGAGCACGGGAGAGCCAGCCAGCACGCCTTCGAGGGCGCCGCGGTCAATAATGACTTTGTGTGTGTAGGGGTCGGCCGCGTCGTACAGCACCTGCGCTGCCTGCCATGAGGTGCTCACCTTGTCGCGCAGACCCAGCAGCTGGCGCAGGCGCGAATTCTCCAGTGTCAGTTGTTCGACCTGATTGGCGCGTTGTGATTGAGCCGCCAGTTGGCGGTGCGCGGCTGCTTCGCGCGTCTGGGACGACTTCAGTGATTCAAGGTACTGCGTGCCGCCTTGCGCCAGCAGCACCGGTTGCAGTACCAGCCATTGCACCGGGTACAGGACGCTGGCAACGACGACGCGCAGGGGTTTGGCGATCTCGAAGCGCGAATCGGCCACCATCAGGAACAGCGCCAGGGCGCTGAACAGGGTGAGTTTGGACAGGGCCGATGGGCCCTGCCTGAAGAAGGGTGGCGGAGTACCGTCCAGCGTACCAAGCGGCATCGCTGCACCCGGTTCTTATTCGCTGGTGAAAATGGAGCCCAGACGCTCCATCCGCTCCAGCGCAATGCCACAGCCGCGCACGACACAGGTCAGTGGGTCTTCAGCGACCAGTACCGGCAGGCCGGTTTCTTCGGCCAGCAGGCGGTCCAGATCGCGCAGCAGTGCGCCGCCGCCGGTGAGCATCATGCCGCGGTCGGCAATGTCGGCACCCAGTTCGGGCGGCGTCTGCTCGAGCGCGTTCTTGACGGCCGAGACGATGTTGTTGATCGGGTCGGTCAGCGCCTCCAGAATTTCGTTGCTCGAGATGGTAAAGCTGCGCGGCACACCTTCGGACAGGTTGCGGCCACGCACTTCCATCTCACGTACCTCGCTGCCCGGGAAGGCGGAACCGATCTTCTTCTTGATGGATTCGGCCGTCGGTTCGCCGATCAGCATGCCGTAGTTGCGCCGGATGTAGTTGATGATGGCTTCGTCAAACTTGTCGCCACCGACGCGCACCGAACCCTTGTAGACCATGCCACCGAGCGAAATGACACCCACCTCGGTCGTGCCGCCGCCAATGTCGACCACCATCGAGCCGCTGGCCTCGCTAATTGGCAGGCCGGCGCCAATGGCTGCTGCCATCGGTTCTTCGATCAGGTAGACGTCCCTGGCGCCAGCGCCCAGAGCGGATTCGCGAATGGCGCGGCGTTCGACCTGGGTCGAGCCACAGGGCACGCAAATGATGATGCGCGGACTGGGCCGGAAGATGGAGCGCGGGTGCACCATCTTGATGAACTGCTTGAGCATCTGCTCGGTGACCGTGAAGTCGGCAATCACGCCGTCTTTCATGGGTCGAATGGCTTCGATGTTGCCGGGCACCTTGCCCAGCATCGCCTTGGCTTCCTTGCCAACGGCCTGAATCGTCTTCTTGCCTTGCGGGCCGCCTTCATGGCGAATGGCGACGACAGAGGGCTCGTCGAGCACAATGCCCTTGTCGCGCACGTAAATCAGGGTATTGGCAGTGCCAAGGTCGATGGCCAGGTCAGTGGAGAAGTACTGACGGAAAGCTCCAAACATTAAAAATCCTCTCGGGCATCACAGGCGCATCGGCCCAAAGGCGAGATAATACCCCATCCCCTGTGAAAACCCTGCCCGGCGTAGCGCTTCGCGAGCCGCCAGGCATCTGGTTTTGAACGAAAAATGCCCTATGTCCCTGACTTCGACCGATATTGACCGTATAGCCAATCTGGCCCGATTGGAACTCAGCCCCCCCGAGAGCGAGCGCATGCTGACCCAGATCAACGGATTCTTCGACCTGGTCGAAAAGATGCGTGCCGTTGATACCAGTGGCCTGCAGCCGCTGGCGCATCCGGTGGCCTGCTGGCAGGACGTTGTGCTGCGCTTGCGTGAGGATGCGGTCAGCGAGAGCGACAACCGCGCTGCCAATCAGCGCAATGCGCCCAGCGTGGAGCAGGGCCTGTTTCTGGTTCCCAAGGTGATCGAATGAAGACACCCACAGAACTGCACGATCTCAGCGTGGCGGAACTGGCCGAGCAGTTGCGGGCGCGCAAGGTGTCTGCGGTCGAGACGGCGCAGCATTTTCTGGCGCGCGCGAGGGCCAATGCCGAACTAGGCGCCTTCCTCTATTTCAATGAGGAAGCGACCCTGACGCAAGCGAGTGCGGCCGATGCCGCGCTGGCGGCCGGTACGTCAGAAGCGTCCTTGCTGGGCGTTCCGGTGGCACACAAGGACATTTTTGTGACGCGCGATTTCGCTGCCACGGCCGGCTCGAAAATGCTGACTGGTTACCGCTCACCGTTCGACGCCACGGTGGTGGCCAGGTTGGCCGAGCAGGGCGCCGTCACGCTGGGTAAGCTCAACTGCGATGAATTTGCGATGGGCTCTGCCAATGAAAATTCGGCCTTTGGTCTGGTAAAAAATCCCTGGGATCAGACTCGCGTGCCCGGTGGCTCGTCGGGCGGCAGCGCGGCTGCCGTGGCGGCACGTCTGGTGCCGGCAGCTACAGGCACCGATACGGGTGGCTCGATTCGCCAGCCAGCCTCTTTTTGCGGTATCACCGGCATCAAGCCGACTTACGGTCGTGCGTCGCGATACGGCATGGTGGCGTTTGCCTCCAGCCTGGATCAGGCCGGACCCCTGGCACGTTCGGCCGAGGACTGCGCCTTGCTGCTGTCAGCGATGTGCGGGCCGGATCTGGATCGCGACTCCACTTCGCTCGACGTCCCGGCTGAGAATTTTGCCCGCACCTTGGACGATTCGCTGGCGGGCCTGCGTATTGGCGTGCCAGCCGAGTTTTTTGGCGAAGGTCTGGACGCCGACGTGCGCACTGCGGTCGACGCCGCTTTGAAGGAATACGAGAAACTGGGCGCCCAACTGGTGCCGATCACACTGCCGCGCACCGAGCTGTCGATCCCGGTTTACTACGTCATTGCGCCAGCCGAAGCCTCCAGCAATCTGAGCCGTTTTGACGGCGTCAAGTTTGGCCATCGCGCCGAGCAGTACAGCGACCTGATCGATATGTACAAAAAGACCCGCTCCCAGGGCTTTGGTGACGAGGTGAAGCGCCGCATCATGATCGGCACCTATGTGCTCTCTCATGGTTACTACGATGCCTACTATCTGCAGGCGCAAAAAATCCGTCGCATGATCGTCGACGATTTTCAGCAGGCCTTCAAACAATGTGACCTGATCGCCGGCCCGGTGGCGCCCACGGTGGCATGGAAACTCGGCGACAAGAGCGACGACCCGCTGGCCAGTTACCTGGCCGACATTTTTACCTTGCCAGCGTCGCTGGCAGGATTGCCGGGCATGAGTGTTCCGGTGGGTTTCGGTGCAGGCAATATGCCGGTGGGAATGCAGTTGATAGCTAACTATCTGCAGGAGTCCAGGCTGCTCAACGCAGCGCATCGCCTGCAGCAGGCAACCGATTGGCACCTCGCCAAACCGGAGGGGTTTTGAACATGAACACAGGCAAGTCAGCACTGGTGCACGGCTATGAAGTCGTGATTGGCTTCGAGACCCACGCGCAACTCTCGACGCGCTCCAAAATTTTCAGTCGCGCCTCAACCGCGTTTGGTGCCGAGCCTAATACGCAGGCCTGCGCCGTCGATCTGGCGCTGCCGGGCACTTTGCCGGTGATGAACAAGGGGGCGGTGGAACGGGCCATCGAGTTTGGTCTGGCCGTTGGGTCGCACATTGCCCCGCGCAGCATTTTTGCGCGCAAGAACTATTTTTATCCGGACCTGCCCAAGGGTTACCAGATCAGCCAGTTTGAAATTCCGGTGGTGCAGGGTGGTCAGGTTGAGTTCTTCTTGGCGGGGGAGAGGCGCAGCGTGCGCCTGGTGCGTGCGCATCTGGAAGAAGACGCCGGCAAGTCCTTGCACGAGGACTTTGTTGGTCAGACCGGGATCGATCTGAACCGGGCGGGCACGCCCTTGCTGGAGATTGTGACGGAGCCCGACATGCGCTCCAGCGAAGAGGCGGTAGCCTACGCCAAGGAACTGCACAAGATCGTGACCTGGATCGGCATCTGTGACGGCAATATGCAGGAAGGCAGTTTCCGCTGTGACGCCAATGTGTCGGTGCGAAAACCCGGTGCGCCGTTGGGGACACGGCGCGAGATCAAGAACCTCAACAGTTTCAAGTTCATGCAGCAGGCCATTGACTTTGAGGTGCGCTGGCAGATCGAGAGGATTGAGGACGGTCATGCGATAGAGCAGGCCACGGTGCTGTTCAATCCGGATACGGGTGAGACGCGTGCCATGCGCAGCAAGGAAGATGCTGCCGACTATCGCTATTTTCCGGATCCGGATTTGCCCCCGCTGGTGATTGCAGATGAATGGGTGCAGCGTGTGCGCGATGCGATGACCGAGTTGCCGCGTGTCATGGCACAGCGCTTTCAGGCCGACTATGGCCTGACCGAATACGATGCCACTGTGCTGACGCAAAGCCGCACCATGGCGGCCTATTTTGAAACTGCTGCCAAGGCGTCCGGGCAAGCCAAACTGGCCAGCAACTGGATCATGGGTGAAGTGGCGCGCCGCCTCAATGCTGGTGAGATCGACATCGCTGAATCACCGGCGAACGCCCTGCAACTGGCGCAGCTGATCGTGCGCATCGCCGATGGCACGATCTCCAACAATGCTGCCAGGCAGGTGTTGGACGCGCTCTGGAGTCGACAAGGCAGTGACGCCGATCAGTTGATCGAAGCCAAGGGGCTCAAGCAGTTGAACGACACGGGCGCCCTGGAAGAAATCATCGATGCCGTTTTGGCGGCGAACCCGAAAAATGTCGAAGAATACCGGGACGGCAACAGCAAGGCGCTCAACGCGTTGGTCGGGCAGATCATGAAGGCCAGCCAGGGCAAAGCAAATCCGCAGCAAGTCAATGAACTGCTGCGCAAGAAAATGGGCTGAGTCAGCGCGTCTTGCTTGCGCCGGCGGCGGGGACGCCAGCCTGCAGCGTCCATAACTGCTTCAAGCGAAACAGTTCTTCCTCAAAGCGAAAAGTAACGCGTTTGACCTCGGCGTCCTGCTCCGCAATGAAGCGAGCCTGCACTGACAGGCTTGCATTGACCTCCTCAAGCTGGCGCCGCACCGAGGCGGGTGCTTTGCTCGGGTCTTTTTTGTAGAACTCCATCTCGTCGAGTACGGCGGCGCGCTGACGCTGCAGTTCGTCGACACGATTCACGGCGGCCTGCCGTACCACGCCAATTTGCGCCAGTGCCACGGCACGCTCCCGGTCATGCACGGCCTTGTTGGGGTAGCGCACCAGCAGGGCCCGGTCGCGCCGCTTTTCTTCGTTCAGGCGAGCACGCTCTTCCAACTCTGCCTTCTCTTTGGCTTCAAGTTCACTGCGTTCCTGGGCGGTCAGGTTCGGTCCAACCTTCGCTTTGACGGTGCCACTCGGATTGAGTATCTTCTGTTCGCGATCGAGACACTCGGCAATCGGGCGGTCGGAGGTAAGGTTACGGCCCTTTGCGTCAACGCAGGTGTAGATTTCCGGGGCCCCAGGGCGTGGCGTTTGTGCCAGGCTGGCTGTCGAGACGACGGCCAGCAGCAGTGCTGCGACCAGGCGGGTGTGCCGTTGCTCCAGATGCGGGGTGCAGACTCTGATCATGATCGACTTTCGGTGATGCCATAGCGCTGCTGGTAGGCCAGCACACGCTGCTGGTCGATCGCCAGGCCGTCAGCGCGATGTTGTTGCAGATACTGCATCAAATCCGCGAGTTTGGCAATCGCAGACACCTGGAGTCCGAGTTCCCTTTGCACATACTGGACTGCGCTATGTTCAACATCGCGTCCATCTTCGGTTGCTTTTTCCTGCCGGTCCAGGGCAATAATGACTGCGTGCGCTTGCGCGCCGGCGGCGTTGATGATGGCAATCGATTCCCGCGTAGCGGTACCGGCCGACATCACATCGTCAACGATCAGGACGCGTCCCTTGAGTGCGGCGCCAACCAGCGTGCCCCCCTCGCCGTGATCCTTGGCTTCCTTGCGGTTGTAGGCAAAAGGAACGTTGACGCCGAGCCTGGCCAGTTCTACCGCCAGTGCGGCTGCCAGCGGGATGCCTTTGTAGGCGGGGCCAAAAATCATGTCGAACCCGATGCCGCTTTTGAGCAGGCGCTGGGCATAGAATTGGGCCAGTCGTCCCAGTTTGGCTCCATCGTCAAACTGGCCGGCGTTGAAGAAGTAGGGGCTGATACGGCCGGCCTTGGTCTTGAATTCACCGAACCGCAGCACGCCACAATCCACAACAAATTGCAAAAAATCCTGGGCCAGCGCGTCCTGCGCAGGGGCTGGTCCGGAATGGCTTGCGACGCACTCTGACATGGGAACTTCCTTGTTCAAATTGACCAGCCTTAATCTCAACGGCATTCGCTCGGCCAGCAGCAAAGGGCTTGAAGCCTGGTTGGCCCAATCCAGACCGGATTGTATTTGTGTGCAGGAAGTCAAGGCACAGGCGGCCGATGTGGCGGGACGCTTTGAGCAACTGGCCGATCTGCGCGCTTACTTCCATTTTGCCGAGAAGAAGGGCTATTCAGGCGTGGCGGTGTATACACGCCACGAGCCAAGCGATGTGCGCGTGGGCTATGGCTCGTCCGAGTTCGACGCCGAGGGACGCTATGTTGAATTGCGCTTTGACAGTGGCAGCGTCAAGCGTTCCATCATCAGTTGCTATTTTCCCAGCGGCTCATCGGGCGAGGAGCGGCAGCAGGCGAAATATCGGTTTCTGGAGGAGTTCTATCCGCATCTGGGCCAGCTCAAGCGTGAGCGCGAGTTCATCCTGTGCGGGGATGTCAATATTGCGCATCAGGAAATTGACTTGAAGAACTGGAAGGGCAACCGCAAGAACTCAGGTTTCCTGCCCGAAGAGAGGGCCTGGATGTCAAGAATTCTGGGTGATGCGGGATTGGTGGATGTCTATCGCCAGTTGCACCCGGCGACGACCGACGACTGCTACACCTGGTGGAGCAACCGTGGTCAGGCCTACGCCAAGAATGTGGGCTGGCGGCTCGACTATCACCTGGCGACGCCGGCCCTGGCCCAAGGCGCGCGCTCAGCAGAAATTTACAAGACCGAGAAGTTCTCGGATCACGCACCGTTGACCATCGACTACGACTGGAGTCTTTGACAAGGGTTGCTGCCACCGGCCCTGCTGCTCAGAAGCGCTGTGCCGGATTGCGGGTCCACTCCGCCATGATCGCGCGGTGCTCCGGAATGTTGTTGAGAAAGCTCTGGCGCAGAGCCGCATCGGCGATGCTGACAGCCTCGGCCAGCAGTTCGGCGTGGGCGCTGCCGAGCAACTGTGCGGCGCGTGGGTCCCCTGCATGTGCCAGTGCTTGCTGGCAGGTCAGGCGGATCAGGTACGGCGCTTCGGTGCCTTCCAGTGCATCGTGACTTTCCAGGTGCGGCAGCAGATCCTCGACCCCTTGCCGTGCCAGCGTGGCATCCTGCTGCGCCAGCGCTACGCGCACCAGACCCGCAGCGGCGTCCAGCCGTGTGGCCGTGTCCAGCGCCGTGGCGATTTCTTTGGCGCGCCCGAAGGCCGCTGCAGCCTGTGCATGGCGCCCCAGTGCCAGTTCGGCGTTACCCAGAGAGCACAGCGCAATCGCTTCGAAGTCGGGGTTTTCAACCTCAACTGCCATGTCCAGCGCTGCTTGCGCATGCGCCAGTGCCGGCGCATCATCGCCCTGGCGCAACGCCAGCATCGACAGATTGGTGAGGATGTTGGGTTCAGTGGCGCGGTCGCCCACGGCGCGCGCCAGGCGCAAGCACTGTTCCAAGTGCAAGCGGGCTTGCGCGTGTTCGCCCAATCGGAGCCAGGCATTGCCCAGATTGCCCAGTGCGATGGCTTCGTTGCGCCGGTTTCCGAGTTCGCGATTGATGACCAGGTCTTGCTGGTCGAATCCGAGCGACGCCAATTGATCGCCCCGGCTGTCGGCAATGACCGACAGGGCGTTCAGGAACAGTGTCTCGATCTGGCGCAGACCGAGTGCGCGCGCCTTGGCCAGCCCCTCGCTGGCCAGTGTGTGACCCAGCGCACTGTCGCCAAGGTAGGTGCGGGCGAGCGCCAATCGATGTTGTCCGCGCAGCCCCAGCACGGCGTCCGAAATGCGCTCGGCCAGAGTCAGGGTCTGGTGCGCGGCCGCTTCCATGGCCCGGTAGTCGCCCCTGCGCAGGGCAAAGCTGCTGCGCCGCCAGGCGACTTCACAACGCCGATCGTCGTCATCGAGTTCGTCAGCCAACTGCTCCAGGGCGTCGATGTCAGCCTGCTGCTCACTGCGCTTTCCCTGCAGGTCCAGTGTTCGCTCACGTACGTTGAGCAGGCGCCAACATTGCAAAGGCTGATCAGTCAAGCCCAGTGCCGTGCTCACGTAGCTGGTCACCGTTTCGTGGGCATAGCGTGACGCAGCATGTTCGGCGGCGCGTGTGAAGTACTCGCAAGCCTGTTCCTTGTCGTCGGCTTTGAGGAAGTGTTCGGCGGCGGCGCCCAGAAAAGCATTGGCCCGTGCGCCAGTCTGGCTGGCGAACCACTGGGCAGCCTGCGCATGATGCGTGCGCCGGGTTCGCTTGAGCAGCGTGTCGTAGGTGACCTGGTGCAAGACCTGGTGTGAAAAAGCATATTCACGCACACCTTCGACCACGTCGTCCAGCGCCGCGTCCTGATGCGGGACGGTCAGTTCGTGCTGCACCAGAGAACCCAATTCAGCGGGAGACCTGGGGTCCAGAGCGGCCAGGGTCTGATCCCAGAAAACAAAGCCGATCACGCTGGCCTGTTGCAGCGCAAGCTTTTCTGCTGGCTTCAGGCCATCCAGGCGTGCCTGCAAAACACCCGTGAGTGTTTGCGGCACATGGGTGGCCAGCAGCTTTTCAGCATTGATGCTCCAGTGCTCGCCAGTCGTCACGATGGCGCCTTCGTCCACCAGCATCTTGACCAATTCTTCCATGTAGAACGGATTGCCTTGTGCGCCGCCCGTGATCAACTCACGCAGCAGGCTCGGAATCTCCTGAATCTTCTTCAGCAATTCATTGACCAACTGTCGACTCGCACCCTTGTCCAGAGGTTCGAGCGGCATGCGCTGCGAATCAACCATGCCGGACCAATCGGCTCGCCGATCCAATAGCGTGGGCCGTGCCATCGCCACGATCAGTGTCGGTACATCGCGGTTGACCTGCACCAGATAGCTCAGGAAGTCCAGTGAACCGTCATCTGCCCAATTGAGGTCGTCGAGCAGCAGCAGGATCGGAGCATCGTTCTGGACCGCGAAGCGGCGGAACATCTGAGCCGCCGCATGAAAGCCGCGATTGCGGATCTGCCTGCTATCGTCAAGAATGCCCCGGATGTGTGGGCTCTGCGTAAAGTCAAGGCCGATCAAATGCCCAAGCAGATGGGCGTGTGCCAGCGCCATGTCTTCGCCATCCTCAGCCAGAAAAAGTGGCACCAGGCCTTGCTCAACTTTGATCCTGGCGGCTTCCATGCTGTCGCTGTCAGCAATCTGCAGTCGCCATGCCACGATGTCACGCAACAAGCCATAGGGCTGACTCTGCGTTAGCGGATGCGAGCGTCCTTGAAAGAAATAGAAGACTTCGGCGCGTGCCTCGGCCCAGTTCTCGAACTCGAACAGCAAGCGGCTCTTGCCGACGCCAGCATCTGCCAGCACGGTCACAACGCTCAGACAGCGCTGGCTGTACAGGCGTTTGAAGGCCTGCTGCAATTGATCCAGTTCGGGGTCGCGCCCGACCATCCGGGTCTCCACTCCCTCGATGCCCCGCGTGCTGACGCGAAAAGCGCGAGGTTTGCGGCGCAATACGAGATAAGTCACTATCGGAGCGGCCACACCTTTGACAATCAGCGGTTCCTGCGGCACCACGTCAAATACACCGCGCACCTGGTGGTAGCAGTCGTGGCTGATGCGCAGGCCACCGGTGGGCGCTGTTTGCTCCATGCGCGCCGCCACGTTGACGGTGAAGCCGCGGATGTTGTTCTCGGCATCCAGGCCGCCGCCGAGCAACACGGGCCCGGTGTGGATGCCCACGCGCAGATTGAAGCCTTCGTGGTGGTAACGCTGAAGCACAAGCTCGCCCTGGCGGCGGCCTTCTTCCAGCAAGTCCAGGCCGGTCTGCACAGCGCGTTCGGCGTCGTCTTCCTGAACTTCTTCGCCACCGAACACGGCCAGCAGGCTGTCGCCTGCGTACTTCAGCACCTTGCCGCCGTGCCTCTGGACAATCGTCGTGCAGCGTGCCAGCGCTTCGTCCATCACGATGTGCACTTCTTCAGGGTCGAGTTGCTGGCTCAGGGTGGTTGAGCCGACCACATCGGCAAAGAGAACGCTGACCTGTTTGAGTGTCTGCTGGCTTTCGTCACGCTTGTCTTCGCCAGGCTGCCCGGTCAGTTTGGCCAGCCGCTCGCGCAAGGGCGCCAGTGCGGTATCGACCACGGCGCTGCCGAGCAACTCGCGCTGTGCTTCCAGTGCCGCGATGGCAGTGGTCAACTGTTGCTGTTCGAGCTCCATGGTGACGGGGCCGCAGCGGCGCTATTGCGGCTCGGGGTGGGAGCGCCGATAACCGCGGCCCGCTTTGACCTGACTCTTGAGTTTCCTGCGCCGCTGGGCTTCCTTGTCGTCCCCGTAAACGGGCTGCTCCCAGTTGCCGGTCTTTGGGTCCAAAGTGTTGAGGTAGCCGCCCGGATTCATGCCGAACGACTCCAGCGTTTTACCCTTGTAGCAGCGCCCCAGAAAGTCGTTGCGCCGCCCCGGCTGCTCGCCCAGGCTGAAGTAGCTCGGCAGCACAAAGTTGGAAAGCGCAACGCCTGCTGTGCTGTAACTCTCGGCCTGCACGGCATCGCACATTTCAAACAGATGGAAAACACGGCGCCGCCGATCCAATGGATCATTGCCCTGCACCAGCAAATTGCACATCGGGTCGCCAACCAGTTCGAGCGCCTCATGCGACAGTGTGATCGACCAGGCTTCCTTGATCTTTGCGCACAAGCCAAGGAACACAATGCCGTAGGGAATGTCACCGTAGTTGGCAAGGTGCCAGCCCGTTGCGCCCAGCGAATTGACGCCGTCGACAAGGTACAGGACCGCGTCGCCGCGCATGTCACCGAACTTGCTGAGGCTGGGGCGCTGGCCGATCGGACCCTCCAGACGCAGCGTCGCAGAAAAACTCCAGTAGGGCTCGAAGTCTTCCTTCAACTGGCGATTGATGGCCCGAATGACCTCTTGGACCTGTTCGTCAGTGATGACCCTGGAATGGTTTATCAGCGAGATGATCATGGGATGCCTTGCTGCGATTGCATAAGATCGGGGCTGTGATCTTAGCAACCGGAGCCTCCTTGGTCTATCTCTATTCAGGGCAGCGGCCGTGAATCGCGCGCCGTCACGACCGCTCTGGCTCTGCTTGATGCTGGTGACTGTGCTTTACGCACATCTGCTGGGGCTCCACTGGTTGCAGGGCCAGTTGCCACCGGGCGAGCGCATGGCGCTGATGGCAGACCCCATGTTCACCCGGATGATCACGCCCACGCTTTCAGTGCCGCCACTGTACAAAAAATTGGCGAGGCCTGAGCCCCATGTTGGTGCAGTGCCGGCGTTGCCGCAAGCCGCTGCTGAAACGCAGCCGGTCGTCGCACCTGACCAGACGCCTGTAGAGGCGCAGGATGCGAAGCCAGCCGCGCCGGACGAACTGACGCGTGTTGACCCAGGCGCTGTGGCTCCTGACTCACAGGTGCTTACTGGTGATGGTTGGCCCGCCGACACCCGGCTGTCTTACCGCCTGGGTGGGTACTACCGCGGCAACCTGTATGGCAGTGCCCGCGTGCAGTGGCAGCGCGAAGAGAGTCGTTATCAGGTTCGTGTTGACCTGAGCCTCGCGCTGCTGCAGGTTTACTTGACCAGCCAGGGTGAGGTTCACGCCGATGCGCTGTCGCCACGGATCTACCAGGAACAGTTCCCCTGGGGCTTGCGGCGACTGGTGTTTGATGGTGCCTTGGTCAGGTTCGACAATGGCGTTCAATTGCCGCAGCCGCCCGCGCTACAGGACACTGCCAGCCAGTTTGTCGAACTCAGTCACCGGTTTTCAACGGGCCGTGAAGAACTCAGGGTGGGGCGGCAGGTCAGTCTGTGGCTGGCCAGGCCACAGGGCATGTCCCTTTGGACCTACGACGTGGTCGAGGAAGAGGTGCTGCAAACGCCAGAACTAGGTGCGGTGCCGGCATTTCATTTACGCCCTCGACCCATCGCCAACCCGGCCGGTGTAATCACTGCTGAATTGTGGTTTGCGCCAAGCTTGCAGTACCTGCCGGTGCGTGTCCGCATCGACCTTGGCGAGGGCAACTTTGTCGATCTGTTGGTGGAACGCATCGAGCAGGGCGGCGCAGGCGCACAAGAGACCGGATTGAGCCCTAGAATGTGATTCAAATGCTACGCTACCAAACCATTCCTGTCACCAATTTTCAACAAAATTGCTCTCTTGTCTGGTGTGACCAGACCTTGCAGGCGACCCTCATTGACCCGGGTGGCGATCTCGACTTGCTGCTGGCCGCTGTGAACCAGCGGCAACTGGCGCTGAGCCAGATCTGGCTGACCCACGCCCACATCGATCATGCCGGAGGCGCCGGTGAACTGGCGGCGCAGTTGAAACTACCCATCATCGGCCCGCATCAAGCCGATCAATTCTGGATCGACGGCCTGCCGGCACAGAGCAAAATGTTCGGCTTTGCCCAGGCAATGACCTTCGCGCCGACGCGCTGGCTGATCGACCACGACAGGCTTACTTTGGGCAAGAGCACTCTGGAGGTGCGGCATTGTCCCGGTCATACGCCCGGCCATGTGGTCTTTTATAGTGCCGAGGCGAACCGGGCTTTTGTGGGTGATGTGCTGTTTGCCGGATCCATCGGTCGCACCGATCTGCCGCAGGGCGACCACGAGACGCTGCTTGCCAGCATCGTCGAGCGCCTTTGGCCCATGGGTGATTCGACGGTTTTTATTCCGGGCCATGGACCGGAGAGCACGTTTGGGCGGGAGCGCAAGAGCAATCCGTATGTGGGGGGGACTTGAGGGTGCCCAAACGGTTTGATGATGTAGGCGCGCTATTCAAGCCCTTCTGGCGTGACGTCGACGGCTTTCGGGAATTTAACCGGGAAGCAGAGGCCAGTCATGCTGAGAACCGGTGGCCATTGGTGAAATCCATGGCGATTGACGCGCGCTTCACGATACCGGCACTCTCGAAGCGTCAAAAACAGGGATGGCTTGAACAGGATGCGAATGAGCGTCCAGGCCATGGCACTGACAGCGCATTGAGCCGGGTTTTCAGGCGAATCGAGCGCGCTGCAAGCCAAGGTCAAAAGGCAAAATAGTGTTTCTTCACCCACATCAGCTGAACTGCTAGGAACAGTATGAGCGTTATCGTTGTTGCGTCAATGAAAGGCGGGGTCGGAAAAACTTCTGTGACCGCCAATCTGGCCGTTGCCATGGCAGCAGAGCTTGGTGCCGATCGCGTCTCGACGATCGATCTTGATCCACAAAATGCCTTGCGTTTACACCTGGGTGTTGAGGCATCGGAAGGCCAGAGCATTTGCAAGCAGGCTTTGCGACGCAGGAGTTGGCAGTCTGCGATGGTAGACAGCCCGTTCGGGGTGGCTTGCATTCCCTATGGGCTTGTCAGTGAATCCGAACGCGAGGCATTTGAAGACCTGTTGGTGGAAGAGCCCGATTGGCTGGAGCGCCAGTTGGCACAGACCGGCCTTGGGGACGATGATCTGGTGTTGATTGACATGCCGCCCGGGCCCTCCGTGTACCTGAATCAAGGCTTTGCCTGTGCCGATCTGATCCTGATTGTGTTGCTTGCGGATGCGGCGTCGTACTCGACCATTGTTGCGATGGAAACCTGGATTGATCAGATTGCTGTGCAGCGTCCGGGAGTAGAAAGCGTTTACCTGTTGAACCAGACAGATGAATCGGTGCGTCTGAACCGTGACATCGGGGAAGTGCTGCAGCAACGTCTTGGCAAACGTTTGTTGCCAGTGGGAATTCACCGGGATGAAGCGGTTTGTGAGGCTTTGGCGTTTTTGCAACCGGTGTTGTTCTACGATCCGCGCTGTCAGGCGACGCACGATTTTCAGCGACTTGCCGCATACCTGATCGGTCAGGCCGATCGATGAGTGCGCGCTCCATTCTGACACGCTGGCGAAAGCACTGGAGCTTTGGCGCGCGTTCTTTGCTCAATCCGCGCTATTTGTATGGCCTTGTCAATGAATCAGGCAATCGACTGGTGAATTGGTCGGGGTGGTCGACGCCGGGGGTGTTGGGGGCGTTTGCCGTTGTTTGTCTGGTCCTGTTCGGTGTGCTGATCACTATTCCGTTTTCGCGCAACGAGCAACTTGTGTTTTCTCTGGTCATGGTTTCAGTCGCCCTGTACATGCGTCGCTACGTTGGAACGTTGGTGACCCTGGTGCTTGTCAGTCTTTCCGTGCTGGCATCGACGCGTTACTTGTATTGGCGCTGCGTTACCAGTTTGCAAATCGAACAGAGTGTTGACCTGCTACTGGGCTTGGGCTTGTTGGCGGCCGAGTTGTATGCCTGGATCATTTTGATTGTCGGCTTTTTCCAGACAGCCTGGCCGTTGAAGCGCAAGCCCGTGCCGATGCCACAGGACTTGTCCAAGTGGCCGACGGTAGATGTCTTTATTCCGACCTACAACGAACCACTCTCTGTTGTGATGCCTACGGTGATTGCGGCACTCGCCATGGACTGGCCGCGAGACAAGATCAAGGTCTACCTTCTTGATGATGGGCGACGCGAGGAGTTTCGGGAGTTTGCTGCCTCGCTGGAAGTGAACTATTTGACGCGTTCCACCAACATACATGCCAAAGCAGGAAATATCAATTCGGCATTGCCGCATACGGACGGAGAATTGATTGCGATTTTCGATTGTGATCACATTCCTACGCGAACGTTCTTGCAGGCCACGGTTGGCCTGTTTCTGCAGGACAGCGAACTTGCCATGGTGCAGACGCCACACCATTTCTTGTCGCCCGACCCCTTTGAGCGCAATCTGCAGTTGTTCCGGCTTATGCCCAATGAAGGCGAGTTGTTTTATGGGCTGGTGCAGGATGGCAATGACCTGTGGAACGCAACCTTCTTCTGTGGTTCCTGCGCGGTGTTACGGCGCACCATGCTGCTGGAGGTTGGCGGTGTGGCCACCGAGACGGTGACAGAGGATGCGCACACTGCACTGAAACTGCACCGATTGGGATACAGCACGGCCTACCTGGGAGTGACCCAGGCGGCTGGACTGGCCACCGAGAGTTTGTCGGCGCATGTGCGCCAGCGGATCCGCTGGGCACGAGGTATGGCGCAGATTTTCAGACTTGACAATCCGCTGCTGGGCAAGGGCCTGCGCTGGCCGCAGCGTTTGTGCTATTTGAACGCCATGCTGCACTTCTTCTATGGGTTACCGCGGATCATCTTTCTCACGGCGCCCCTGTCCTATCTGTTCTTCGAAGCGCACATCATTCAGGCGTCGGCCGATTTGATTGCGGTCTATGCCTTGCCCCACCTGACGCACGCCAATATTGCCAAC
>Ga0194063_10000862_pt1 | contig 20825 bp, 22 predicted proteins | sample SepL3720m_MetaG_FD_155459 | JGI IMG/M metagenome (GOLD analysis project Ga0194063, IMG submission 155459) | Anoxic zone freshwater microbial communities from boreal shield lake in IISD Experimental Lakes Area, Ontario, Canada - Sep2016-L373-20m | ecosystem: Environmental > Aquatic > Freshwater...
ATTCAAGACGAATGGCTCGCTCTCTCTGAGGTTGGCCTCGATGATATAGAGGAGGCCAACTCTGATCTTACTAACTGGCTGGTTGAGTGCAACTTCGAGCGTCCGCACCAGTCTCTGGACTACCAAACGCCAATAGAGTATGCTCATCACAAATATTTCCAAGTGTTACCGATGTACCCTGCCAGTACGAAGGCTAGACAATATGTGAGATAATGTATCTCATATTATTTAGTTCAACTAGGAGAAGATATATGTCATTGCCAAACTTTGACGGTGAAGATCCGATAAAAATAGCTTTTGGTAGAGCTTATACCTCGCTAGAGACAAAAGGTATTAATCCTAACTCACTTGAAGGTAAGAAAGCTTTAACTGAAGTGATATCTTTGGCTGGTCAGTTGTTTGAGGGATTCCCTCCACTTCCTGGGACTGAGAAAATATCTGTCAATGTCGAAGACGCCCTAAAAATGATTTTGTGGTCTAAACCACCTCAAAAACCAGAGTAACTTGAAACTTTGCTCATAAAGAATACGTGATTTATTAAACAATATATGTCTTCTCCATGTTCTCAAGCAAAAATACTTTGTGGTACAAAGCTGGTATAATTATAATTTGTTCGGGGAGTAGCTCAGATGGCTAGAGCGCTGCGTTTGGGACGCAGAGGCCGGAGGTTCGAGTCCTCTTTCCCCGACAATGTTATTTTGATAGAATAGAAAAGTAAATACTGCGGGTATAGTTCAGTGGTAGAACGGGTGCTTGCCAAGTACCAGATACGGGTCCGATTCCCGTTACCCGCTCCAGATCTATTTATCGAGTTTGCTTGTTGTGATATATAATGTTTGTTCTTATTATACGAGAATACTTTCATGCCAGGCCCCGAATCTTCTAACGAATGTATATTTAATATCCCAATAGCTCTAGTTGGAATTTCTTCGAGTGGTAAAAATTGTGATCCCTCGACAGAATTGGCTTACCCGGGAGATCCCGTGTTATTTTGGTACTCTGGTGCTCATGGCGTGCTTGGAATCGTTTCACCTTATACAATTTGTGATTCTTTGGATAATACCGCTGATAAAGCAAGCTGCATTGGTACATCTCCCATCGATGTGGGTGGAAGAATGTCCTTGCCACTTGTAATGCGCGACTTTCGTGCTACGGGAATGATTGCAGGTGCAAAGGCAGATAATGGGACTGAATGGAACATCTCTATGGCAGAAGCTAGTAATATTAAACTGACTCCAAAAGCTAATTGGGATATGTATTTGTATGATCATTCATTTGATATCTCAGTTTGTATTATTGTGGCAGTGAGTGCGATCATAGGTATCTCAGCTGCTTTAAAATGGATGTCTGGAAAAAGTGAGAAGGATATTTCTACGGAAACTGTAACAACACCTGCTAGGCCTATGGATAAATATATCGTACCTGCGCGAGTCTTTGTGCCATCGCGTAAAGCTTTTGCTCGTGAGGTTGGCGTTAGGCTCGGACGAAGTACAACTTTAACATCGCGAAATGAATTTGATAACGATTCAAGTTGATCATTTAAATATTGGTTTGCGCGAGACGGTGGAACTGTTGGTCTCAAAAAGAAATATGGCGGGTGAATCTTCTAGCAAGAACCTCTGAAAGTCTTGGTATATTTCGATCCTAAGCTTGGAGTCTAGAGTGCGCCTGCCGTCTTCGAGAAGCTTGTCTACCTTGAGATTGGTGTAGTGGGTAAAGTTGGTACTTTGGGTGGAGTGCCAGATCGAATATTGATCTGGATCAAGAGGTGGTGCGTAATCTGCTAGAAGTACCTGGTAGTCGTTGGTAATGCCATTTATGACTTTGACATCAACTGTGATCCCAAGAGTATTATTCCAGTTCTCGGCGATCTTTTCGGCTATGTCTAAATATTGCAACATTGTCTTAAGTTCTATCTTTAGATTGGCTGGATTTTGAATATCTGTTTTGAGTAAAGTTTTGGCCTTTTCTTGATCAAAGTCATAGGTTTTGACACTATCGTTGTAAGCCCAAGAAGTGCTACTAACTGGGCTAATGGCTCTTTTGTTGCCAAAGCTTTTGTCCGATATTGCATAGGCTAGTGCCTGGCGGGTTGGTTTGCTTGAAAGAACTGAATCATTGTTATTTAGGAATAATACGGCAATTTTTTGATCTTCTAAAAATGGAGCAATTATATTTTGAGGCTCCTCTTTGAGTTCTTTGGGAATATAGCTTAGGTTTTCTATTTGATCTACTTCTCCCAGCTTGAATGCCGTTATAGCTGAATTCTCGGTGGGATAAAACTTGTATATTAGTTGTTTTGTTTTGGAATTTAAACTTATCTTTTGAATATTGCCACCGTATTCTTCGATATTGCCTATGCGATATTCCCCTACCCCCAGCTTGTTATTGCGAAGGATGGGTTTGGTAAGAGCCGACAAAAAAGGACTGAATGGTTCTTGAAGCGTGTAAATTAATTGGTTGTCTTTGATACTCTGTGTAACTTCTTTGAAGCTGTAGCCTATATCGCTTGGTTCTAGGGATTTGCCATCGTGCCAAGAAAGATTTTTGTTGATAATAAATGTGTACTGCTTGCCATCGTTATCGATTTTCCAGGATTCTGCAAGACCTTTTTCGTAAGCCCCACTAGAATTTGTTGTAACTAAGCCTACAGATATTTTTTTGAGGATATTGTCTGGCAAGGAGGTGGTAGTATATTTGCCAATCTTGGCGATTCTTGTGGCGTGTTTGTAGGTTGGGATGTATTGAAGTAAAAATACCACTAATCCTAATAGGATTGTCCCACACAATGTTGCCGAAAGAACTGTCTTGTAGTGCCTTTTGGTAAAAGCTTCGGATACCCAGTAGTACTTGCGTAACGTTTTGGTAATGCTCACTTTGGGACCTAGTTATAGTGAATTAATGGCACTTGTTGCAACGAAAGCTATTGCTAGGATGATGGTGATGGCAAAGAGCGACTTTTCGATACCTCTTTTGGAATGATACATGCCGCTACCACCCCACGCACTGCCTAGACCAGTGCCCTTGGCTTGAAGAACTATGACTGTAATAAGACCTAAGGCGATAATAATCTGAAGTATGTATTGCATATCGTATTATTGTATCACTCTAGTCAGTGTGAAATAACATGGTAAAGATTGTATATGTGAGACTCATGATAAGAGACGAAAGAGTGAGAGTCCAGAAGAGTGAAAGATCGGCGCTTGGCAATGAAACTAGAGCACTGCTATACCCTGAATAATGGTAGGCAGAAATTGTTATGCCTGCATACAAAATATCGAAGAGGTATAACACGAAGACGTTGATTAGCCAGCGGAATAAACCAAGAGTAATGAGATTGATGGGAAACAAGATAAGTCTAAGAACGGGAGATGCAATAAGGTTGACTAGTAGAAATAAAACTGCCGTGAGTAAATAATTGCTAAGTGAATTATCAAGCGCGAAGCCCGCTATTAAATACCTGGTAACTGCAAATGAAATGGCTGTTCCTACAATTTTGATTACTAAATTTTTCATGATTTAGTTAATGTTCTTACGCTTATGTCTTTTTGTCAAATATGCTGTTATTGCAATAATGAGGCCCAGAGATGCAATTGTTGCGATAATTATTATTAGGTTGAGTGTGTTTGTTGATTTTGCTCCCAAAGTTGATTGGGTGGTCTGCTCTCCATATGGAGGAAGATAGGTGACAGTATAGTCTGATCCGTCTGGAAGTTTGATGGCCTGCTTGATAAGAGCTGAATTTCCCGTATTTCTTATCCTGTAGGTATTTTGTTCTTGAGTAACAGTATAGTTTTTGGTACTTGGAGTGACTGCATCTGCTATTTTAACTTTGATTGTTTTTTGATTAACCGATTTCTTGTAAACGCCTGCTGGATATGGGTATGTAGGCTCGAGCCCCCTTCTAACGAATGCAATATGGTTGTAATCGAGTTTGTTAAAATAATCGAGTCCCCCTGTTGTGTTGCCCCAGGTGGGATCGACTTGAGTCCAGACCTTGGTTGTGGCGTTGTAATACTCGGGCCAGGCGTGAAGCACGTCGGTTTCGAGGTCGAGAGGTCTTAGTTTGGTGTTGTTGCTTAGCGCGTAACCATTGATCTCTCGCGATGGAATGCGAGAACTTCGCGAAAGAGCAACAAACGTGTCGGTAAATTCGGTACAGAGCGCTTGTGATGGCGATTCAATTGCACTCGATGCCCCTAGCCTATCGGCACCTGGGGTGATGCGTGAACTATTGTATATAAATGTAGAAACTAAATAGTCGTATATATTTTTGGATGTTTTGAGTCTAGCTGCAGTATCTTTGACCAGAGAATTGTCAATGTTCCAATATTGATTTCCGGTAAGATATTCTGGCAAATCAACTGAACTTGGATCTGGAAATAATGGGATTGGGCTAACTTGAACAAATAGTTGGGCATGAACTTGTGTCGTAAAATTTTCGTTATATGGATATCTAGCGAGCCAGTTGCCATCGACATCGGCAACAACAATACTTGGCGCTGGATTAATGGAAGCTAGTATAACCTGTTGATACGGAGTATCTGGTGGCAAACTAATCTCAGTAAGAGAATTTTTGGACAGAGGTGGGGTGAGCTCATAATCTAGGTCGACTTGGTACCACTGGCCTTTGCCAAATAATAGACTGATTGCCTCCTGGCGATTGCCACGATAGGTTACTTGAGTTTGGCCTTGATCCGTCTTGGTCTCATCTGGACTTGGGTAGGAAGCAGTTGGAGAACCGAGAGTCTCAGGGAACTGAACAATGCGCTCAACGTTGGCCATCTCCCCTCCTTGCTTAAGCCTGGGAATGTTGATTTCCCAAACCTGCCCGTTGTGAATAACGACCTCCGTTGTTGAATAACTAATTTTTATCGTGTTTTTTTGGTTGTAGCCAATGTTGGGATTGTTGAGCGATACATGAATATTGTTTTGATTCGTGTTTATAGTGCTAGTTACTGGTAGAGAAATGTTGTTGGCATCTATTGCCAAAATATTGGTCAAATTAGTGGTCCCAACAGATAATGTGTATTCTTTGGGAAAAATGTTGGCAAGATTATTGTTGATGGTAATAGTGTGAATGACATTTGTTGTACCATCGCCTGATATAGTATAGATGCTTTGATAGTCTGTAGAAAACTCCTGGACTGCGCGTACTGGAGACGAACAGAATAATTGAAATGTAATTATCAATAATATAATTTGGCAATATTTAGTGAACTTCATTATCTTTATAAGATAACATATCTTGTCGAAAGAAGGTATTGACACTTTGGTATTAATTCGGGTAAGCTAATATGTGATACATGTAATTAGGAGGCTATATGCCGATAACATTATATAAAAGACAACGTCAGATTGTAGATTTTATTGCTCAGTATATTTCCAAATTTGGATACTCTCCTACCCTGCAGGACATAGCTGATGCGCTTGGCGTGTCGTCGCTTGCTACAGTACATGAACATTTGCAAACCCTGGCAAAAAAAGGCGTCATTCGAAGATTCGAAGGAGCAGTACGAGGCTTAGAGCTTATCGACAAAACTACGGCCAATTTGATAGATGGAGTCGAGTTACCTATCTTAGGATTTATTGCTGCCGGGAGCCCGATTGAGCCGATTACTGATCCCAACGCCACCATCAAGGTAGCCTCATCAATGCTTTCGGGTAAGAAGAGGTCTTATGTGCTTCAGGTAAGAGGCGACTCAATGATTGAGGAAGGAATTTTGGACGGAGACTTCGTTGTGATTGAAGAAAATGAAAATGTACATGACGGCGAGATTGTTGTTGCGCTACTTGAGAATGGGCTAGCGACTTTGAAAAAGTTTTTCCGAGAGGCAACTAGAATTCGCCTAGAACCCGCCAACTCTACCATGAAACCAATTTTTGCACGAAATGTAAAGGTGCAGGGAAAGGTTGTCGGGCTTGTGCGAAGGTTTGGGAACTGATATATATTACCAATATGGAAATACTTAAATACCTTATAGATTTTATATTGCATATCGATGTACATCTGGGCTCGATGATATCTAGTTACGGCGTGATCACTTATGTTATTTTGTTTGGGGTGATTTTTGTTGAAACTGGCCTCGTTTTTGTGCCATTTTTGCCTGGTGACTCACTGCTTTTTGCAGCTGGCGCATTCGCGGCACTAGGTTCATTAAATATTTGGATATTGCTCGGACTATTGGTTGTGGCGGCTGTGCTTGGTGATACTGTCAATTATTGGATAGGCCATTTCTTTGGGGCAGCACTTGTTGCCAATCCGAAAGTGCCAATAAAAAAAGAGCACATTGAAGAGACTCAGAAGTTTTTTGAGAAACATGGGGGCAAAACGATAGTACTTGCAAGATTTATACCTATTGTGCGTACTTTTGCTCCATTTGTTGCTGGAATAGGAAATATGAGCTATGGACAGTTTTTGTCTTACAATCTTATTGGAGGTACTGCTTGGGTACTCGTTGCAACTATTGCTGGATACTTTTTTGGCAACATCCCTTTTGTGAAAGAAAACTTTTCACTTGTGGTACTTGGGATTGTTGTTGTTTCGATCGTGCCAATGCTCATACCTGTCGTTAAAAACAAATTGCAGAAACAAAGTTAAAGTAAACTGCGTCCACTCATACTACTTGGCTTGCTGATTCCCATGAGCTTGAGAATGGTTGGTGCAATATCTCCAAGAATGCCTCGATAAATTGCTTTGTGACTACCAATGAGTGATTGATCCACAACAAACAAGGGTACTGGGAACTTGGAGTGCTCTGTATCGATTCCGCCATGATCGAGACTAATGAGTTCTTCGGCATTGCCATGATCGGCAGTAATAAGCATTACAATATTGTCATAATTTCTTAGAACATTATAAATTTCTCCAATCCAGCCGTCGACATATTCGATGGCCTTGATGGTTGCTGCAAGATTGCCGGTGTGGGCAACCATATCTGGGTTGGCGTAGTTGATGACGATTAGATCGTAGATCTCACTCCTAATTGCTCTAATTAATTTTTCGGTTTGCTTGGCGCCAGACATCTCTGGCATAAGATCATAAGTAGCAACCTTCGGTGACGGGGTAATGTCGATATCTTCGCCGGGGAATCTGAGCTCTCTTTGACCGTTGAAATAATATGTAACAAAGCGTTCCTTTTCGCTTTCAGATAGCTTAAGTTGGCGCTTACCAGACATAGCGACAACTCTTGAAAGCGGCATATCGACAAATTCGGGTAAATAGGCTATTTCGCAGGGCAAGTTCTTTTCGTATTCGGTCATTGTTACAAAACACAAGTTTTTAAGTAGTGCTTTGCGTGGGAATATTGCTACTGATGGTGCTTTCGCTGCAATGTGGCTAGGAGCGTATTTGATGGTATAGGGGTCAAAAGACTCTTTATTATGCGTGATCTGTTCATCGGTTAATACAAATGCTTTGGTAAGTTCGCGAGGTCTATCGATACGGTAGTTGTAAAAGATGATGGCGTCATTATCTTTGATGCGTGGTGAGATTTGACCATTATGTTTGGGGAACATTGGAGTAAGGAATTCGTCGGTAATATTTTTTTGAAAAGCCTCATTTATCGATGTTGAAATATCGTCGACAGTTGTACCTACTCCATTGACCAAGCCATCATATGCCACCTGAATGCGTTCCCAACGATGGTCTCGATCCATTGCGTAATAGCGGCCAACAACAGTTGCAATTTCGCCAATACCGATCTGATTAATTTCGGCCTCGACTTGCTGGAGATACGTTGTGGCTGAGGTGGGAGATGAATCTCTACCATCTGTGATTAGATGAAGATAAACTTGTTTGATACCTTCTTGTTTGGCTAGACGCATCAATGCATACAAATGATCATTGCTTGAATGTACTCCACCTTGGCCAATAAGACCTATTAGGTGCAGGTTGGAAAGATTTGTTTTGCTATGCGAAATCGCTTTTAAAAATGCTTTATTTTGGAAAAATGCACCACTAGCTATGCTCATATTTATGCGTGGGAGATCTTGGTAGACGATCTTCCCTGCTCCTATATTGAGGTGGCCAGTTTCTGTGTTACCATCTTCCCCTTTGGGAAGCCCTACAGCCTCGCCACTAGCTTCTAGCTCGGTGTGTGGATAACTAGTAAGGAGATGATTGAGATTGGGTGCTTTGGCGAGCTTGACAGCATTACCCTCGTATGTGGGACCAATTCCATAACCATCGAGAATAATGAGAACGACTCGTTTGTTTGCCATTATTTTTTACCAGTTAAATATGTCTCGATTTCGAGTAATCGATTGTACTTGGCGACCCTTTCGCCTCTAATTGGGGCACCAAATTTGGTATAACTGGCGCCTATCCCCACAGCCAAATCGGCGATAAAGGTATCGTTTGTCTCCCCAGACCTATGAGAAACGATAGTGTGAAGTCCATTTGCCTTGGCGAGCTTGATAAACTCAATAACATTGGTGATAGTGGCGCTTTGATTGGGTTTGACGATTACGGCATTAATTGCCTTTTTTTCGATAGCTTTTCTTAATAATATAGGATTGGTCATAACAAGGTCATCCCCTACAAGGAGTGTGCTTGTGGGGAGCTGAGTCCTTAGCTTGGTCCAGCCATCCCAATCGCTCCCAACAATTGCGTCTTCGAGTGAGAATAGATTGTATGTTTTGACAATGTCTTGATATAGATCAAACATCCCCGCTTGGTCAAGTGGGCGCGGCGAATCTTTGATATTGTATTTGCCATTTTGATAAAATGAATCTGCGGCTACATCGAGTCCAAGAAATATATCTTGATTGAGTCGGTAAGGCGAATTTTTGATAACCATGCTAAGGAGTTCTAGCGCATCGCTATTGGTAAAAAGGTTTGGGGCAAACCCACCCTCATCTCCAACCGAGTGGATCGCACCCCTATGGATCAACTCATTCTTGAGACTAGAATATATTTCGACTGCGATCTGAAGTGCCTGTGAAAATTGATAGCGAGTCGAGGGAATAATGTGAAACTCTTGAAAGTCTAGATTGCCTGCTCCATGCTTGCCGCCGTTTATTATATTGAAGGTGGGGCCTGGGATTGCGAGTGGAAGGTCTTTGGCGAATTTTTCATGGAGGTAGAGAAATAAGGGCTTACGATTTTCTGAGGCTGCGGCTTTGATTACTGCTGTAGAAACAGAGAAAAGTGTATTACTTCCTAGTTTGGAATAATTGGTAGTACCATCCAAATCTTTTAATATATGATCGATTCCCTCTTGATCGGTAATATCGTGTCCCTGCAGCTTGGGTGAAATAACGGAGGCGACGATGTCTACTGCCTTAAGAACACCCATGCCGTTGTAGCGAGTTGGATCCTCGTCTCTTTTGTCTATTGAATCCATTTCTCCGGATTGCGATCCAGATGGAACAGATGCAGTAGCAAATATCCCAGTGTCTGTAAGAATCGATGTCTCGATTGTTGGGATACCTCGCGAATCTAGAATTTCTCTTGCAACAATACGAGCTATTTTAGACATATTTTACTTATTTCTAATTAAACGCGCCTCAGTGTCGTGTAACACCTGGCGAGTTTTGTCGATTACGTCTGGTGTTACTGAGACACTAGTAACGCCCTGTTTGCACAAGAACTCTGCAACGTCTGGGTAGGTACTTGGAGCTTGTCCACAGACAGATACTGTAATATCGTGTTTGTGGCAAGTTTTGATAATATGTTCGAGTGCCCAGAGAACAGCGGGATTACGTTCGTCGTAATCGTCTCTTACTGTCTCATTGTCTCGATCGGTCCCGAGTAAAAGCATTGTAAGATCGTTGGTGCCAACAGATACACCATCTATGCCAACTTCGATAAACTGATCTAGCAATATGACATTGACTGGGATCTCGACCATCATCCAAAGTTTGAAGTTGCTGGTGCGAGGAAGGCCTCTGGCAACCACAATTTTTTTGACGGCCTGCATCTCTTTGACATTACGAACAAATGGAATCATGAGATGAAGGTTTTTGAGCCCCATTTCGTTGCGAACTTTTTTGATCGCATCAAGCTCAAGCTCAAAGACTGAGGCATCGCTAATGTATCTAAACGCTCCTCGATAGCCCATAAGTGGATTGGGCTCTTCTGGTTCGTAAGCTGCACCTCCCTTGAGACTTCGATATTCATTGGTCTTGAAGTCTGTAGCTCGGTAAACGACTGGGCGATCGCCAAAGGCTCGACAAATTGTTGCCATGCCTTCTGCTAACTTGTCGATAAAAACTTGGCTTTTGCCATCTTCCATTAATTTCTTGGGATGAGTGCCAATGCCTGCGATCATAAACTCGGCGCGAAGTAGCCCTACGCCATCGACATTTTGCTGCGCTACTCTTTCGGCTAGCTCTGGTTCGCCGAGATTGACATAAACTTTAGTAGCGGTTTTGAGATGATTGTTCTCAACTGGCAGTTCGACCTTGGGAACATAATTGACTGAGCTTGGCTTGAGATTGGTTTCATAAACTATACCCGTGCTACCGTCGACTGTTACGACATGGCCTTGCTTGAGTGTGGTGGTGGCAACCTTTGTTCCAACAACGCAAGGTACTCCGAGCTCGCGGCTAACGATTGCGGCGTGGCTGGTCTGGCCACCTTTGTTTGTAACTATAGCAACTGCCTTTTTCATAGCTGGGACAAAATCTGGCGTTGTCATGTCGGTAACAAGAATGTCGCCAGGTTTGACGTGGCTAATATCGCGCGAACTCTTGAGAATATTGACGATACCAGTGGCCATGCCTGGGCTTGCTGGATCTCCTGTTACTAGGATTCTACCCGTTGGCTTGGGAGCCTCGGCTTTTTTGGTAATTTGCTTTTCGGTGGCTGTAATTGTTGTGATTGGGCGAGTTTGTACGATGAAGAATTTACCATTTTCGATTGCCCATTCTGAATCCTGAGGGAAGAAATAATGCTGCTGAAGTTTTTTGCCGTATTTGGCAATCTCAAGTATCATCTCATCGGTCAATTTTCTTTTACTGATACGGCTTTTAGGTACTTCTGCATCATATGTTTTGCCGTCTTTTTTGACCATTTCGACTGTTTGATCAACTACCGAAACATCATGTATTGTCATGTCTAGTTTGTTGACTTCGTAGTGATCAGGTGTGATTGCACCTTGCACAATGTTTTCACCCAAGCCCCAGATTGCTTCGATAATGATCCGATTTTTGTCGTTTGTTACTGGGTTAATGGTAAACATGATGCCTGCAACGTCGGCTTGCACCATCTTTTGAACTGGGATTGCAAGCGCGACTTTGAAGTGGTCGAAGTGCTGTTGAACGCGGTAGTAAATTGCGCGAGGCTCAAAAAGACTGGCCCAGGCTTTGCGAACATGCACAATGAGTGAAGCGTCACCTTTGATATTAAGGTATGTTTCTTGTTGACCAGCAAAACTGGCCTCAGGGAGATCTTCGGCTGTCGCGCTGCTTCGAACTGCCACAAAACTGTCTGCCCCAAGTTTGTCGTAGGCGGTAAAAATCTCTTGTTCCAACTCACTTGGTACACGCGCCTTCACGATCATATCTTCGATCATTTTACTGGCGTGGTTAAGGGCGCGGCTATCTTCTACATCGATATCTTTAAGAACGTCTTTAATTTTGTCTTGGAGATGGTTTTCTTCAATCATCAGTCGATATGCATCGGCGGTAATTACAAATCCTGGTGGTACTGGGAAACCGGCTTGGGTCATTTCTCCTAGGTTAGCGCCTTTGCCACCCACGACCTCGACATCATCTTTGTCGATCTCTTTAAACCAGCGAACGTATTTCTGGGTATTGGACATGGGCAGTGCTCCTATATGTGATTTAATGGTTGATTCTAGTATCAACTATTATTCCCAGTTGTGCAAGTATTTTTTGTTCTTCAATCGCCCTCAGGGTCAGGCCATGAGGGCTTCTATAATAGGTGTAAGATAGTATTATGCCGCCCAAAAATAGCGTGAAGGAATATGAAGAAGGTGGGTTTTATCATATCTATAATCGTGGAGTGGAAAAGCGAGAAATCTTTGTCGATTCCCAGGATTATCACAAGTTTATTGGGTATCTAAAAATGTACCTTTCACCTCCTGACCCTCAAGGTCTGACCCTGAGGGATGATAGTGGTCATTCGATTTGCCCTTCACATCAAAATAATAATTTTAATGAGGAAATATCCCTTCTGGCATACTGTTTAATGCCAAACCATTTTCACTTGTTGATTAAACAGAATACTGAAAGAGGAATGGCCGACTTTATGCATTCGATTATTACCAAGTATGTAATGTATTTTAACCGACGGTATCAGAGAGTGGGAGGGTTATTTCAAGGAAGGTATAAGACGGTGCGAATTGAAAGTGAAAACCAGTTTATCGGAATTAGTAAGTATATTCACAGCAATCCATTGCCTGATCACCCCTCAGGGTCAGACCTTGAGGGCCTGTGTGACTATAAATACTCGTCATATGGGAATTATTTGAAGCTGTTTAATCAGAAATAGGTTAACACCGAAGATATTCTTTGTTATTACCCTGCCTTGCAAGGCCCAAATTCTTACAGATCATTTGTTGAAGAGACGGGAGATATCGCGCGAGTGTACTACGAGATGATAGACCTTGATTTATAGCCCTCAAGGTCTGACCCTGAGGGCTAACCGAGGGCGGTCTTGAAGGTTTCGACGTTGGGGATTGCGGATGGGTCGATGCCGTATAGCATGGGGAGGTAAAATGAGGCATATTCACCAAGAGCGATAATCTCAAATACCTGCTCTAGGGCAGTTGGGGCTGTTGCTTGGATGAGCTCAACCTCGTAACCTGCATTGGATATAACAGTCTCTGTTAGTGGGAACCTTTTGACCATACGATCTTGATACAACCCGCTATTAAATAGCAAAAACAGCGTTGTGTCGCGACTTAGCTTGGGGAAGCTGAGCGCTTCCATATAGTGGTGATTAAACTCGGACAAAGGCCACTCGGAGGTGAGAGTTTTGGCGTTTTCGTTGAGCTGATTATTGAATACGTGAACTGCGCCAATGAGGTGCTCGGCGCCAGACAATACGAGCATTTTGTCATATGATTTGAACGCAAGATCTTTGGCTAGATTTTTGTCTGTTTCTTCGGGCGATAACTTGAGCATTAGCTTGGTGAGTCCGGAGACGAGCGTGACAATCTGCTCATCTGAGACTTGAATGAGCCCTAGTTTGTTAAAGAGTGCAAGTTGACCTACTATTGCGTAGCCTATTGCGAGCCTCGGTTGGCCACATGGATTAAACTTGGGATCGATTTGATAGATTGGGTAGTTGTTGGCGCTAGCGAAGTCGGTGAGTGGACCACCTGCTGCAATAACCATGACTTTGGCACCCCTACTCTTTGCATCCTGTGCGGCGGATAAAGTTTCTTCGGTTGTGCCGGAGTAACTAGAAAGAAGAACGAGCGAGTTTTCGTTTACATATTCGGGAAGCTCGTAATGCGAGACAATTTCGAATGGGACGGTGAGTGATTTTTTATAGAGATTTTTGATTACATAGCTACCGAGAGCGGACCCGCCCATGCCCGAAACAACAACGTTTGATATTTTTTTGTATGTGTCTGGAAACTCGACCTTGTTTGCCTGCATCCAAGCGTCGGCAATTTGTTGTGGGAGAGCCTCGATACTTTTTAGCATGTTTTTGCTATCGAGTTTTTTGATTTCGTCACGTGAATCGAAAATTGTCATACTTTGTTACCTCTGATAATTGATAATACTTCGTCGCGTTTTTGCTCCATCATTGTCTTGGTAGTTGCTTCGAGATTGAGGCGAAGTTTGGGCTCGGTATTACTTGGGCGAACATTAAACCAATATTCTGGATAGGTTATGGTAATACCATCTAGATCGTTTTGGTCACCATCATGATAGTGAGTTTTGAGTTCATATATTTTTGCTTTAGTATCCTCGACAACGGAATTTATTTCACCTGAATGAAAATATCTTTTTAGTGGTTTGATAATTTCGGATACTGGTTTATTGGCTTCGGAAATATATTGTAGGAATTTGAGCACCAATAACGTTGGAGCTTCGAATGTGCCAAAATCAAATTTGTAAAAGTAGTGACCTGATGATTCTCCGCCAAATATTGCATTGTTTTTGATCATTGATTCTTTGATAAGTGAATGGCCGACGCGCGTTACGATTGGTTTGCCTCCAGCTTCGAGAATCATGTCAAGCGTAATCTTGCCTGGTCGAATATCATATCCAACAGTCGAACCTGGATAATCCTTGAGACTTATCTGAGCCATTATTCCGCGAAGTATTTCTTGTCTAATGATTTCGCCTTTTTCATCCACAAAAAAATATCGATCTCCATCACCATCTGGAGCTATACCCAAGTCTGCCTGGTGTTTTATAACGGATTTTTGTAATTGTACTAAATTGGCATCGACCAAAAGATCGGGTTGATGCACTGGAAAGCTACCATCCAACTCAAAATTTAGAGGAATTAACTCGCAATTGGTAGTTTTGAGAATCTCTGCAACATCGACTGCTCCCATAGCATTGCCTGCATCGACCACAATCTTGAGTGGTTTGATGTTAGCAATGTTTAATTTGTGTGTTTGAGTTTCCGTGGCGACTACTTCTTGGGTAATATTTTCGTGAATGGTTAATGTTCCCTTTTGAGTTGCTGGAGTGTAAGTTGTGTTAATCATAGCGTCGCGAAGTAAATATATGCCAGTGTCCTCTGAAACTGGGACACCATTTTTGCGAACTAGTTTGAATCCATTATCATCTTTGGGGTTATGTGAGGCCGAAACTTGAATCCCACCATCTAGATTTAGATATCCAACTGCAAAATACATAGTAGGTGTTGAGACTATGCCAATATCAACTACATTGACTCCACTATCTAACAATCCATTAATTAGACTTGAAGAAAGCTCGGGACTTGAAAGACGCATATCTCGACTTACAACTACAGTAAGATCTTCCCTACTCTCTTCTTTTTGACGTAAATCTGCATATGCAAACCCGAGTTTGTAGGCAAATTCGGAGTTAATTTGTGTTGGATATATTCCCCGAACATCATATGCTTTGAAAACTTTGGGATCAAACATACTACTTCCTCCACTTTGTATTTAGATCTTCATCCTAGAGTTGCAAGAGTAATAAGTCAAGTTGACTTGTTAGGTCCAATTTGGTATTGCCGGTTTTTACCGCAAGATCAATATCTAGTAATTGCTGGTGAAGCAATAAAAGCTGGGGGAGAGTCCATGACTTACTTTGATTAATTGTCTGCTTCACACCCCAGGGTGAACCCGTAAGAAGGCTGGGATCGTCCTGGGCGATAATAAGATCGGTAATGCGCCTGACAATCATCCCAAATACTAAGAATATGTCGTTTTGTTTGAGTGCGCTGTGCAATAGTACGATAGATTTGGCCGAATTATCTGGTATAAGTGAATCGACAAATGGGAAAAGGCTATGCGACTCTTTGAATATCTCAACTTTGGCATTTGGAATTGGCTTAAGCATTGTGGCGGTTAGCTCTCTTTTGTCCCACATGATAATCGGCTTGTCGAGAGAGCTTTTGGAAAAAACTTGCAAACAAGCATCTTTTTCTTTGGATTTGAGCCTACCTAGCAAGTTGTCGATCAAAATGACATCGGGCTCAAACATATTGACTGTAGTAATAATACTTTCGAGCTCGGCGTGAGTTGTTTTGTCGCCCTCAATAAACCGAGGTTCATAACCCTTGTTGCGATACTCTTGCAGAAGAGATTGTCTTTTGTTTCGCGAGGTAACAATGTTGTCTCCATGAAGAATGTGAATGGTCATAATTATTCGGTGATCAGTGTTACATTATCGCCAATTTGCAGATCATGTGATTCGATGTATCCAGTTGGTACTTCCAATACTCGATTAACTGGAGAGCGTGGCGAATACGTAGGCTTGTTGGCGCCGGTTGGGACGGGAGCATTGAGTGTAAAATCGACAATTTGCTGATCCTTGATCCAGATAATGTCGATTGGGAAAGTCATGTCCTTCATCCAAAACAATGGAATATGTTCGTATGGAAAAATAAAAAACATCCCTGTACCATCGGCTAGTTGTTGCCTACCCGAAAGACCCTTTTCCCATGATTTGGAATTATTGGCAACCTCAACTGTAAGGTATGAATTGCCAATTGTTAGATAATTTTTGGTTGAAATTCCAAGAAGTTGACGGAATAGATTTTCTAGTTTGAGCAAGGCTTTGTTGAGTCGAAAAGTTGGGAGTTGGGCATTGTCTGTATCTTGATTTACAATTATTGTGTTGGATTTGGGTGAATTGTTGGTGACTGTTGGTTTGCCTGGTATTTTTACGAAATTTTGAAGAGTTTTATATGTAGCCGTTGTTTCGCCTGAGTTTGTAGTAAATGAAAAAGGCACAAAGTCCCCTGCTCCCGCTGTTAGTAAAAATGGAGTAACAGCAACTACGTTTGAATCTGAGGCCCAGATGTTTAATGCAGTTTCTAGATAGCTAGCTCGTTTATCTTCGGTAAGCTTGGTAGTGGTCCAACCAGTTTCGGTAATAAATACTGGTTTTTGAGCTATTTTGATATATGCTAGCTCGGTTTTGTAACTTGTAATACTGGTCCAGCCCTTTTGAGTGGGAGGCGCAGAAAAACCTGGATTGGGGTAACTATGACTATTCCAACCATCTATATAGCTCCAGATAGCTGGATCTTCGACCATCATGGCGCGAAGATACTCTTGAGCACGCATACTGGTGCTACTTGTTGGGAGAGCGTTGTCCAACCCAGCTGGCATGATAAAAAAGTTGTCGCTACGCTCCTTGAATATTGTGCGAGCATTCTTGAGAATGCGTGCGTACTTGGCTGGATCGACTTTGTCGCCCCATTCAGTGCTCCTATTGACCTCGTTAAAGATGATTACGTAGCGATTTTGGACGGGCCATTCTAGGTCGTTGAGAAAATTGGCAAAATCGACTAGATCGGTATCTTTGCCCTCTTGCCATGTTCCACCTTGAGGAATGGTTGTGATGCGAAGGATTGGGATAATGTGTTTGTCTTTGGATTCCTGCATAAACGCCTGCCATTTGGGTTTGTCGCGGTCGGTTGCTTGGATAGGAATAGTCACATAACCCCAATCGCCACCAGTACTATTGACGAGTTCTTGTGCTTTGGCAAGCTCGCTGGTATCAAGAATATGGATGCCAAATTTGTTGTTTGTTTGAGCTAAGGGATTCTCAATAGCTTGAGCCGTAGTAGCGTAGCAACACAATGACGTGGTGATAAAAGTAATTATTGCTAATATGAATCTTTTCATTTGGATAGTCCCAGGTGTTTATATGCAAGATCGGTGACTACCCTGCCCTGCTTGGTGCGTGTAAGTAGCCCTTGCTGAATTAGATATGGCTCATAGACCTCTTCGATTGTACCAATATCCTCGGATAAAGCACTTGCTAGAGTCTCTATCCCAACTGGCCCGCCCTTGTGCCTTTTTATAATGTGAGTTAATAAATCTCGATCGGAAGCATCTAATCCTAGCTCATCAATTTCGAGTAGTGCAGTGGTTGTGTTGACCGCTGCCACAGTAAGATTGCCATCAAATTCGAGCTCTGCAGTATCTCTGGCGCGGCGCAATAGACGATTGGCTATACGTGGGGTACCACGGGAGCGAAGCGAAAGTAATTGAGTTGCATTATCCTCGACAGCGATGTTGAGAATACGAGCTGAGCGGGAAATAACTTGCGATAAATCGTTGTTGTTGTAGTATTCGAGCTTGCCAATAATCCCAAAGCGACTGCGAATAGGAGCAGATAAAGCGCCATAACGAGTAGTTGCGCCAACAAGAGTAAAGGGCTTGAGCTCGAGACTCACGGTACGTGCGGCTGGCCCTTTACCTAGGATTAAATCTAGCCTACCATCTTCCATTGCGCTATAGAGTGTTTCTTCGACGGCTCTGGGGAGCCTATGGATCTCATCGACAAATAATACGTCACCATTTTCGAGATTGGTAAGAAGAGCAGCGAGATCGCCAGAACGTGTGATAGCGGGGCCTGTGGTGAGGTGGAGATGGCCTCCTTGTTCGACTGCGATAATATGAGCCAGAGTGGTTTTGCCGAGTCCCGGTGGTCCGTATAAAAGAATGTGGTCGACAGGCTCCTCCCTTTTTTTGGCAGCATCTATTGCAATTGAAAGGCTTTTTTTAAGTCTTGGTTGACCAATAAACTCGGATAAGTGCTTGGGGCGAAGAGTTTGATCGAGCGTGAGCTCTTCGACTGTTTCTTGGGTGTCTAATATAGGGTTGTTTGTCACCTTGACCTCCCGAGGTTTTTGAGAACGGCGGAGATACATTCATTTTCGGACAAACCATCAAGATTGGATTTGGTTATGGCCTGATCAATTTCAATTTTGGAAAAGCCTAGCTCTTGAAGTGCTTGGTATACTGTAGTATTGCCTGATGTTTCTTCGCTAACAAGTTTTTTACCAAGTTCGAGGATTATTTTTTGGGCAGTTTTGAGTCCTAGGCCTTTTACACCCCTAAGAGTATTGATATCTCCCTCAGTAATGGCTTTTTTGAGCCTGGTAATATCTGCTGAATCAAGAATTCGACTTGCCATTTTGGGTCCTACACCCTGCACTGTCATAAGCTCCATAAGAAATTCGCGCGCGATCTTTGTTGGGGTGCCGATTAACCTCGGAATACTTTCGTTTTCGTAATATTGATAGGTAAAGATGTCGAGCTTGGTGCCAACTGGCTCTCTCCCGAGCCAAGTACCGATTACCTCATAACCTAGATCGCCTACGCGAACGATCGCGCCGTCTTTGGTGTGAGTAAGTATTGTTGCAGAAAGAAATGCTAGCATAACTTGATTATATCCTATGGTTTGTTGAGGCAGTGAGAGCTACGGCAAGAGCATCGCAAGTATCGTCGAGCATTGTGCTGGTATCGCACTTGAGAATTAGGCTTACCATGCGAATGACAGCTTTTTTGTTGGCTGCCCCATCTCCTGCTACTGCTGACTTGATGGTATTGGGCGAGTAGTCGACGTATGGGATGTTGGATTGGGCAACGGCCAATAGAATAACTCCCCGACCCTCGGCTACCGTAATTGCGGTTTTGACATTGGTTTGGAAAAAAAGTTTTTCGATCGCAACTATGTCTGGATGGTGCAGCTTTAGTAAATTGCTGAGTTGGGAGTAGAGTTCTTGAAGATAGATTGATTCGACTGTAAAACGCGGGAGCTCGATTACTCCGCAGGCGATGAGCGTGCTTTGACTACCACTTTTTTCGATAACCCCCCAGCCGATACGATGAGTGCCTGGATCGATTCCCAATATGCGCATGAATTAATACTAACATAAACCGAAGTGAAGACAAGCTAGCCGTTTATGACTTCGCGAATGCGACCATCTTGCCCGTGAATATACAATTCGGAGTTGCTATTTTTGCTAACTTCTCGCCCATGTGAGATTGCTAGTGATTGAGTTGGGAAAACACCGCTAGCCCGTGAGCTACCAGCGCGCTTCACTATCCACTCTCCATCGCGAGGAAGAACATGGTGACTTGACAGCCCTTTTTCCACCGCTTCTTTATAGGCTTTGATCTGAGGGTGGTTTTGGTCTGTTTTGAAGAATACTTTGTTCATATATTTCACAGCTCTCTGCTAACAAGATCGATTATAGCATTCTCGCTAACCTGAATAGTCTCTAGATACTTGATAAATTGATCATGATTATCGAAGGTAACTTGCGCAAATCTCATGTGCTTGTCCTCAGTATAGCTGCTTTCAATGATATATATGGGAATATCAGGATGATTGATTGCGATATTCAGTAGTGTTGATCTAGAGCCAGAATGAGTCTGGTAAAAATGTGCATCGCTAAATTTGCGATCACGATGCAAAAAAGCTATAAAAGCACGACTAAGATCATCAGGAATAACAGCGTAGACTTCTAATTTTCGTCCTGATTTCCTAATATTTTTTATTTTGATTCTGGCACCTTCGCCTGTTGAGAGCGTTGTGTCAAAAATGATTGCATCTCTTTGCACAAGCTGTGTAAGCATAAACTCTGTCTTGCCTGATGCAGAGCCACCGCTCATAAGAATAACTTTTCGATTTGGATTATCTTTGAGTGCTCTCTTTAACTCTATATCGGCGAGCTGAGCTGACTCGTGGTGATACTCTTCGGCAAGTTTGGGGTCATATCCAGGGAGGTCTTTTTTGATTTTGTCGGCGGAAATTATTTGCGCGTCCATTATTCTATGCTAGCACATACCGAAGCAAAGACAAATAGCTAGGTGACAAAGTATTTGAGATATGGTTTTGGCGCGATATTTGACTTGAAATCTGTTTCAAGTTGGCGGTACTTGATTACTCGAGCCGGATACCACTCTTGCCCCATTAGGAGTAGATCGTTTTTGTGTTTCTGATAAATATATTCAAATGCATTTGCCCAGTCGAGGTAGTTTGCGTTCGAAACTAGTCCATCGGTGCCAAACCTCTGATGATAATTGAATAGTATTTTTGCAATATAGAAAAAATTATCTGGATATTTTTTGGCGATTGTCATTACAAAGTCCCAGTCTTCCAGGAGTGATAGATTTTCATCCCATCTAACTCCTTCCTCTATGATTTTGGATGTGTGCATGAATCCATTGCAATCAAAGTGAAAATTGCGAAGGAAAATATCTTTGACAGTAATGTTTGGAAAGAAGTCAGAAGAGTCATCAATGCTTTTCGTCATAGTATCATTTTCGAGCTATGTGACAAAACGTGTTGGTTTTCGACCCTGTTTCGTCCTCAAAAAGTAAGCCACGAATATTTGTTTCTTCCACAGTGGCAATCCTCGATGCGAGTGAATTAATTCTTTGATTCTGGCGTTG
>Ga0194063_10000864_pt1 | contig 20801 bp, 23 predicted proteins | sample SepL3720m_MetaG_FD_155459 | JGI IMG/M metagenome (GOLD analysis project Ga0194063, IMG submission 155459) | Anoxic zone freshwater microbial communities from boreal shield lake in IISD Experimental Lakes Area, Ontario, Canada - Sep2016-L373-20m | ecosystem: Environmental > Aquatic > Freshwater...
CGATGAAGCCGACAGCCTGCTTTCCCGCCGGGTGGCGATGGGCGAGAGCTGCGCCACTTCGATCAACCAGAACCGCAACTCGCTCATGCAGGAACTCGACCGGTTCGGAGGCGTGGTGGTGATGACGACGAACCTGTTCGGAAACTACGACGAGGCGATCCTTCGGCGGATTGCCCGCCATGTGGAGTTCGCCCTGCCGAACGTGAAGATGCGAGAGGAGATTTTCCGCTCCCACCTTCCGAGCATCGAGCGTGTGAGCGCCGACCTGCGGAACGTGGCCATGAGTGCTCAAGGGCTCTCTGGCGGCGACATCCTGAACGTGTGCCTGAACGCGATCCACGCCGCTTCGATGGATCCCGATCCGGCGAACTGGCGGTTGAGCGAGAAAATTCTGCTCGCGGAGATTCGCAAAGTGCACGCGGGGAAACGTGCCCACGCGAACCGCACGGCTGACATCAGCCTGAACTGAATATGATCGCCGCTCATTTTCAACGCGCCCGCACAACGCGCGCCCATTACGACCTCGCTCACTGCCCAGCCTGTGGACACGAACACGATGCCCCGCATCTTCACCTTGCCCGCCGGTGGGTTCAGGCGGTGGCGTGCTCGGCGGATTGCCAGCGCACGGTGGCACTGGCGAGGATAGCCTGTTGCACCCAAGCCGAGCATATCTGCTGCGTGTGCGAGATCGCCTTCCGCTGCCCTGTTCACGGGGATCGGCATTTCGGAACCCATGACTGACATGAAAACGTTCACCGTGATCGTTGCCGCAAATGTGCCCAGCTACGGGAAGGTTCAAGTAGAGGCCGCGTCTGAGGAAGAAGCTAACCGGATCGTGAACGAGTCGTTTGAGCGCGATGGATTCGCCTCTCCCTTCTGGGATGCGGCAGACGACTTCGACTCGGACTGGAGCAACTGCGAAAACCTGAGAACAATATGAAATCACCATGCGAAGGAGCCGCCCAAGTCGGCTCGACCGCCGACCTCCGCGCCATCTGGCGGCGGGGCAAGAAACGCCCGTTCATCGTCGTCCATGACGCCCGGTTGAATCCGCATGTCCTTCCCGTGCTGGTCAAAGACATCGCCAAAAAGTGCAACCCGCCGATACCCTACAAGCCATGACCGCACGCCAAAATGAAATCCTGAACTACCACCGGGACGTTGCCTCGTTCGGCACGAGCCCGAAGGCACCCGTGTTCGTGATCCTCGATTTGGAGGATTCGGTCGGGTTTGAAATCGCCTCGTATTACCAGCCCAACTGCGCGGAGAAACGAGACGCGATCAAAGCGGGCGGGGCGTATCCGGCGTTCACGCTCGCCATGCCGGTCAAAGATGCGAACGCGCTCCTCGCCCACGGCTGGCCGAACGCGAAACCGATAACGACGATTCCCGATGACCGTGTGGCCGTGATCCTCATTTCCGAGGAACGCTGCCTGTCGGTTCTCATGCGAAGAGAATGAGCGCCGAGGTTATCTCCCTACCCGCCGAAAGGCAAAAGGGAGAAATCAGGCTGATAAACGAGCCTTCCTGCGAGGTCCTTGTTCCTTCCCTCCTTGCCGCCAGAAGATACGTGTCGCCCAGGGCACGGCCGATCACGCCCGAGGAAGCCGAAACCCGCCGGATCGCCTACGCGCTCAAGCGGGGCGCGGAGATTGCGATTGCTGCCCGCGAGATGGCCGGGCTCCTGCCGCCCGATTTGCCGACGCTCACGCTCGTTCCAGTTCCGGCGAGCACCGGCAGCATCGAAGCCAACCTGATTCTCGCCCGCGCCATCGCCTTCGAATACGGCCCGCAGGCCCGAGTCGTTTCGTCCATCCGCCGGGTTGTGCCAGTAGAATCCTCGTGCGCCCGTCGACGCCGGGGACTGCCCGGACTCACCGCAGCCGACCATAAGTTCGTGCGGCTCGGCGGGTGGTTCGAACTGCCGGTCTTCCTCGTGGACAACGTGGCGACCACCGGGGTCACGCTCGCTGCTGCCCGCGATGCCCTCGGGTTTGGAACGGGCCTCGTTTTCGCAGACGCCTCATCCATCTACCAGCCGCCCGTCAAATGAGCCACCAACGCCTGTTAAACGCAAAATCCGATCCCACCCCGACGCATCCACCCACGTTTCCGGCGCGTCCGATCCGGGGCGGGAAGCTTGAACTCGCCCCGAGGAAATCCGGCCTGTGGTTCGCTGAGCCAAAGTTCAATGGTTGGCGGGCGCTCGTTCACACGTTGACCGGAGCCATGTGGAACCGACACGGCCAGCGGCTCACGATCGAGCGGGAGTTTGATGCCGCCCTGGATATCCTGCGTCCGCTTGCCGACGCCGGACTCGTGTGGGCGGATTGCGAAGCCCTCGAACGCCGGCACCAGATCGGGCGGGGCAGCCTCGTCGTCCTGGACTGGATCCCTGAATCCGGATCGCCCACATACGAGGAGCGGCGGGAGTTTCTCGCCGGGCTCATTGAAACCGAGCGCCTGTCCACGGGTGAGTGGCAATCGTTTCCCGAGAACGCGCTGTTTCTGCCGCCGTCAGTCTGGGACGAGGGGAGTGCGGTGCCGGATTTCTACGCCGGCCTGAAAGCGATCAACCGCCGCCTGCGGTGCGATTTCTTCGAGGGTGTCGTGATGAAGCGCGGCAATGCACCGTATCCGATGCAGCTCCGCAGCGACACGGAGGAGTGCCGGGCGCTAATCAAGCATCGCTTCGTGAACTGAAGGCTGTCTGAAGTTCAGCCCTCTTGCTTGCGGTTTATCCAATACTCCGGTTTTCGGGCGCTATGAGCGACTGCCAATACCCAGAGAGTCGAACCGCGAATGATGAAAGGGATGTAGTAGGGGAACGCACGGAGATTGATCCGCCGATACCCACCCGCACGAACCCGGTAAAGGCCGGAATGCTCGGCCATCCAAAGAATGCACCGATCCGCTTCATCCTTGAATCGCTGCCCAAGACCCTCCCTCGCCTCCTCGTAGTAAGAAATGGCGTCGAGAAACTCGTCCTTGGCCTCTGGCACGAAGATGATGTTCATGGGGCAAGGCGTTGATCAGCCTCGCGCATGACATCGCTGTAGGAGATCCCCGTGACGGCTCCGCTATCCACCGCTTTGATCCGATCCTGGATCTCCTGTTCCCATGCCTCGTCAACCTCCGGGTGATCACTGGCGTCGCCCATTTCAAGAAGGAATCCCGCCAAGACAAGACGCTGCCGAGCGGGAAGCTGCAATACTTGCTGGGTAATATCTTCAAGAGTAGCTGGCATGTGTGGAGTATCGCAGAGAAAAAGGCTTCGGTCAAAACGACATTTCTCCGCACCCTCCAAGCACCCCCATCAGCGATGGATTCCCGCGAGCGGCGCGAACGAGGCTCATGGCGGTATGAAAACTAAATCATCGCCAGCAACTGCCGCCCCGGTCGCTCCCGCAGCCGGGCTCAAGCGGATCAACCTCGCGGGAATCGCAACCACAGCACCAGCGGCGAAAGCCGCCAAGACGTATCCCGAGCTGCCAGACCCGGACGGCCAGGTGGCTGAACTCGTTGAGGGCATCATCGAAATGAGCGATCAGTTGGAGGCCATTGAAGGCGCTCTGAATATCTCCAAAGGGGAGCTGATCGCCATCGCGAAGCCGTTCTACTTCGCGCACTACTCCGGGCAGATGGCAGTGGCCTCATCCGTGGAAGCCAAGGCCGGTGACAAGATCGTGCGGGTCGGGTTCTCGAATTCCTACCGGGGCACGACCGACGATGCCGCCATCCTGCGTGTGACCGGAGAAAAAGGAGCCGCGTTCTTCAAGCAGAGCTTCGAGCTCAAGATCAAAGGCGACCTGATCCCTGAATCCGCCGCCGAGGAGATCATCGGCGAACTCCAAGCCCTGTTCGCCCGCCACAACGCCGGAGCCGCACTTAGCGCGAAGGCCGTGTTCAAGCCGACGAAGGAATTCCACACCGCCCGCCATACGTTGTATTCGGCGGAGGAGAACATGGAGATCGACAAGGTTGTGCCGGTCGCGGCGAGCGTGAAGACGAAGCTGGGGAAAAGCGGATCAGGGGAGTAGTAGGTCAGCGAAGTGCTGACTACAGACAGAAAAAGGAGGCTCGGCCCCAGCAGGTATTCTCCCCAGAATAACCAGCATGTCCCTTCACCCCCATGAAGGGAGTGACCGCGCCAAATTACAAATATGCGCGCCCGGTGCTTGCCTCCTTACCGGAAGCTCATCTTGTTGGCCGTAAACTGGAGGTCTTGCTGGATCGGTCGCTACGGGCGGATGCCGGTTTTCTGAAGAACGCAGAGATAAACCAATCCACAGGACGCTCGATGCTGCCGTGGCAAAGGCCAGGATGGCGCCCATCCCCATCTTCACTCCGGAAGATTCTCTTCGATGAGATTCCATGCGTTGGCTTAGTATCCCAGATCCCAGCGGGTTTCGATCTTCGCGGCAGCGGTCTCGGAGACCCAGACGTCGGTGCGAGTCGTCTGCAGGACGGATTCCGGCACGCGTGGCGTGATCGGCCCGTGCAGGCAGAGCCGCGTGGTGAGGCGCTGCCAGGACTGGAAGCTCCCGCCGACCGTGATGCTGTGTGTTGAGATCCGGTGCTTGGCCGCGAGGATCTGCGCCGGCCCCACCGTCGCCGCCTTGGGCGGGACTGCGGTGAGATCCCCGCTCGCGCCAAAGCAGCCGTGCAGCGAGTTCTGGGCGATGGTGAACGGACTCAGCGTGCAGACGCGCGTGCCAAAGGTTTTCCATTCCTCCAGTGATGCCGCCGCGAATTCCGGTGCATCCGGCTCCACAAAGGCGATATGTCCCGTCCACCCCGGCCCGACGTAAGTGATGTCGGCGCCTCCCAAATCGGCCAGGATTTTATCGTAGTCGGCGAGTGTCTCATCGCTCAGCAGGTGCACCTGTTTTTCGGGCGGGCGCAGGGCGGGATCCATATTGCCGATGAAGAATCTTTTGAAGGCGTGCCCGAACCCGAACTCCCAGGTTTCCGGAGCGATCCGTCCGTCCTGGTCCGCGTATTCATCCATATTGAAAGTATGGATATGGTGGCAGGAGATGCGCTCGCGGTTGATGCGTTCCGCGACCTTGGAGTAGTTCGGCCACGGGTTCGGCATGATCATGACGAGTTTTTCTCCGGCCTCAGACGAGCGGCGGATGCGGTTGAAGATGTCGTCGATCCAGAGCGGTTCGATGTCGGCATCGGGAAGGATCTGGATCCGGTAGTCCGGGTTCGGATGGCGTGTGAGGTCCTCGCGTTTGATGGCACGAACGCGTGCCACCGCTTCCTTGTCGCGGAAGGGAACAAAGGGTGCGGGTTCGAATTCGAATGTTGTGTTTTTCATAAATCAGTTCCCTTGAAGCCAGGTGGACGTGTTGAGGTGTGAGATTTTTTTGACGAGTTCGGGAGGGAGCGAATCCAGGCACTCCACTTCGCGCTCATAGGTGCTGATCAGTTGCAGGGTCTCGTCCCGGTAGGAATAGAACGGCGCATCGCTGCCCCAGACAAATTTGTCGGGAAACGCCTCTGCGAGATCACGCATCACCGACTCAGGCGAGCTGTAGTCCGCCGGAAAACGGGCGCCCTGCGGTGCCACCGCCGGGAAGTTTTTCACCGCGCACTGGCAATGGATCACATGCGCGGAACAATCGAACCAGGCGTTCGGCAGCTCCGCCACCCGGCGCAGGCTCGCGTGATCAAACCGGCAGGAATGCGCGAGGAGGAAACGGATCTTCGGGCGCGACTCGACCACCCGCAAAATGTCGGCGCACTGCGACCATTTGTCGGCCGGATCAATGCTCGTATGGATCAGGAACGGCAGGTCGTGCTCCTCCGCGTAGTCCAACATGCAGGCGGCTTTCGTGAGCAACCCGGTGATCGGCGACTGGATGACCGTGGCCTGGATCTTGATGCCAAAAACCTTGAACTCCTTCGGGAGAGCCTGCCATTCCAAGACTTGCGCTTCAGGAAGCCGCGCCGGGTCCGCGATAAGAAACGGCATGACCTGTCCGGCGTTTTCCGGATGCTGCCGGTAAACCTCCTCCAACAACCTGCGGTTTTCGAATCGGAAAGGCACGCTGTCCATCGCCCCCGAGAATACGATCCGGCCGGCCTGCATCTCCAACAGGTCGAGCCCGATGTAGCTTGTGAACGGGAAAACGATCCATCGGTCAATCCCCGTTCCTGCTGCCTGACGCATCAGTCCCAGGAGATCGAGCGCATAAGGAAACCCTCGCTTGAGATAAAAAAACGTCTCAACCCCAATGTGAGTGTGACAATCGATTTTCATAAGATTTGTAATATAACTCCGCCAAGATTTCGTTTCGCGATAAGAGAGAAGCTGCCTGCGGCTTTCTGGAAAAGCGATTGATCGTCGGTGACGAGTGTGGATTTCGTATTCTGCGCCGAGGCGCAGGTCAGGCCTTCGGATTCGAGTCAGTCATTTTTTGCGCCCAGTGCCACGGGTCGAGGATCACGTCGGGGAGAGAGGGAACGGAGGCGACTACTGCCTGCATGAGATCCGGCGGGAGCGGCCCCTTCGCGAAAAGCGCGAGGTTCTCCCGCATCTGCCCCACCGACTCGACCCCGACGAGAATCGAGGTCAGGTCTTCGAGGCCGAGGACGTAGCGCAGCGCGAGTTCCGCGAGCGGGATCCCGGCCTCTCGGGCAAGTTCGGCGAGCTGGCGACGCGGTGGGATGACCTCGCTGAGATCCCCGGGCGTTTTTTCGTCGGGAAGGAAAATCAGACCCTGAAGATAGACGCTGCGGGCGAAGACCACGATCCCGCGAGCGCGGGCGGCCCCAGCGATATCGGCACCCGAGAAACGACGGTCGAGAACGCTGGCAGGGAACTGGACGGCCTCGGCGAGTCCTGAACCGATGATCGCTTTTGTGGCAACGGGCGTGGCAGTGGAGCAGCCGACGCGCTCCACGAGGCCGAGCCCGCTGAGTTTCAGCATGGAATCCGCGTATCGGAAATCCTCCTCGCGGTGGAAGAAGCAGAAAGGGAGGCGGTCGAGACGGAGAAGCCGCAGGGAATTTCTCACTGATTCCTCGACGAGCTCGTCCGCTCGCGCGGGGGAAAGGTCGTCGGCGAGAAAGGCAACCTTGGTCACGACGGTGACGCGTTCCGCAGCGCCAAGCTCGGCAAGCGCCCGGCCAAGGACGGCCTCGCTCTCGCCGTAGCCAGCGGCAGTATCGAGGCAGGTCACTCCCCCCTCGATGGCGCAGGCGAGGATGTCGCGGGCGGTTTCGTAGGAGGGTTGGCCGTCGCGGTTGGCCACGCCGTAGGGCAGGCCGAACTGCACCGTCCCGAGCACAAGCCGGGAGAGCGTGCAAGGTCCGGTCAACACGCGGGCCGGAACGTCAGCGCTGTGCATGGTTGTCTCCTGTGAGTGCCTCGGTGCTGAGAATAAACTGAAGGATGTCGTCCTGCCAACCGGCGGCCACATCATCGTCATGGCCGCCACCTGCAACCTCACGGTAAATCACGCGGCCGCCGACGCGATCCAAGGCCGCCGCAAAGTCGCGGCTGTGATGCACTGGCACAATGGCATCCGCATCGTCGTGCAGCAGGAAGACCGGGATTTTTATGAAGTCTGCGCTGTGGTTCAGCGGCGACAGGGAACGCAAGGCAGCGCCCGGGTTGGCGGCGTCGAAACCATGCGCCTGGGCGATTGGCGCAAGATAACCGGGCTGTTCCGCCACCCACGCCTCAAAATCGGTCATCGGAAAAAGGGCGCACACAGAGCGCGGAATATCCGGGCGCTGGCTGGCATAAATCAGCGCCGAGCCAGCACCCATGCTGGTTCCTAAGAGATGCACCCGACACGGATCAACATCGCCCCGGGCAACCATGCCGGCGATGAGGGCGTCAAGGGTCGCCACAGCGGACGGGTTCATCCAACGCTGCATACCGAGGTCCGGCACGATCACCGAATACCCCGCCTCGCGCAGCCCCCGGCGCAGTTGCTCATACGGTGGGCGCATCAGGTTGAAGTTGGTGTGGGAACCGCCGACCCCGTAAAGATGGATGACCAGCCCCGGCTTGCGGCCCGACGTCCCTTCGGGCGGATAAACCGCGCAGGGCACGGCCAGCGGGTGTCCTGGTTCCGGCAACGTGCGTATGGCGGACTCACCGGTCTGCTGAACCCCCGCGGCAGCCGGGGCAGTGGCAAAGGCCATGCCGGCAAGCAACGAGCCCATGCAGAGATACTTGATCGCCAGATGATCATCCATCCCGTATTTGGAACCTTCCCGTCCAAGTCCGGATTGCTTCACGCCGCCAAATGGCGCAACCTCATTGGAGATCAGGCCGGTTTCACTATTGTCCGCATCGCACCACTGGCCGTTCAGATAGGCTTGCTGCCGCATCAGCGAGGGGTCTTTCAGTTGCATCATGAGATAATTCCGAGTGGGTGGTTGCTAAGGATGACGCGTATTTGACCGCAAGCGGGCGTGGCAAAATCAAAAGGCGGCGTGATATATCGCCAGTGCGTCGTCTTAGGCAACATCGCGCGGGTTGTTGACCAGCAGGCGCTGCACCTTCATGGCATCTTCGGCGAGCATCGGCAACGCGGTCTCCGGGGGCATTTGCCAGGCCATTTCTTCCTGAAGCAGTGTTTTCATGGTGAGTCAGTCGTGGAAAGTGGCGGGGATGCCCACAGTTTCCATCAGGATCTTAACGACCTCTTTCCTGACTTCAATCCCCAAGACATAAAACTGTTTTGCGTGGCGAAGGCGGTCAATAATCATATCGAAGCATACAGATTATGAAAGTGCCGCCGCAGTTTTTCCTGGATGTTGCCCGGTACCGGCGATTGGAATCCGGCAACCATTTCCTCCACGCGTTGGTGAGCCTTTTCAAGCAGGGATTGGCCTTCACGGTTGCCTCCGCTGAAATCAAACAGCTTGCTTTGAAAGAATTCATCCCCGCGGAGATGGGCCATCGTCAGGTCGTCCATCATAAAATTTCCGCCGGGTCCTGCCGAGGTGATGTTCGCAAGGCCCAAGTGGAAGTCATCGGTGTTGATGCCGCGCGCCAAGAAACGAGCCGCTTGCAGATACTCCCGCTGGATGAGCATCATCTCGGCGGACATTCCGTTGGCGTTGTGGCAGGAACCGAACCCGCAGAGCATATGGGATTTCGAAGCGTGGGCCGCCAGCATGAACAACATGCCTTCCGCGCCGCTTTGCTGGTCGTATCGAAAGGTAAGCGATCCGCCACACTCTGCCGCCGTGGGCAGATGGTAGGAAAGGCCGAGTTGCGAAATCGCGGGTTTCCACAGGACCTTGTCCATCGTGTAGTAAAGATCGTGCCCAGAACGCATATCGGTGGCCGATGTGCCCACCGCGTAAAGGAACGGGGCGCCCGGGCGGATGATCTGGGACATGATGGCAACCATGAGCGCCTCAACATTGGCCTGCAGTAAGGTCCCGGCCAGGGAATAAGGCGATGTGGAACCTGCCATTGGACAGATGGTGGGGACCACGGGGAAACCCGCTTCCACCGCGCGAACGAGCAATTCGCAGTTGAGCGAATTCAGGATCAGCGGGGAAACCACGGCAATGCCAGCCGTCATCATCCCGCGACAATCCCCTCCACCAGTAACAATCTGAATGATTTCGAACCACTGGCTCATGCTTTCCATTGTGGCAGGCATCACCCAGTAGTGCCGGGAGTGAAGCAAGAGATGGGCTTCCAATGCACGGAGACTCGAGGTGGCATCCGGATAATCAGTCACCGGATAATCCATCCGGGAAATGGACGCCACCGGATCCATTTGTTGGGCGATGATGGTATGGCGGCGGACATCCTCCAAGTTCGGATGGCGCGGTCGCTGGGTCGGATAATCGATGATCCATGGATCCGTGATAATGGCCATGCCATGCTGCTGGTCGCCCCCCACTTCCCATTGGTCACCGAGGATGCCCCGGATGGTGTATTTCGGCGGAACCTGGGCCAGAAGTTCCCGCAGGAGCGGAGGCGGAATGCGAACCCGCCCGTTTGTGTCGTCCACTTGGGCGCCGCAGGCCCGCGCTTTCTTGAGCAGACCGGCGTCTTCCATGGTGAAGCCGGTGGTTTCGAACAGGCGTTCGGTCGCCTGTTTGATTTTCTCAAGCTGGTTTTCGGTCAGAGTGGTGAAGGGATTTAGTGAATTCATTGGAGTTTGGCTTCTCAGGTGATTGCGGGTTTAGCCTGATTTGGCTAAACTTGAATTCAGGCTACGCCGGATCCATAAAAAAACCATGTTTGACCTGTGGGCATTTAAATGATCCACCGGAATTACCGGGCTGCCCGGGACAGGGTTTTTCCCCGGAAAAAAGCAGGGAGCAGACGCACCCTGCCTCCGCGAACCAGGGGGTTTTGAATCAAGCTGCATCCCCATCGCGCATGCTTGGGTGGATCAATTTTGTATTGGGCCGGCAGCGGGGTGATGCACGAAAGAAAATCCTCGGAGCTCAGTGAAATCAGGGAAACCTCTGCGGGGATTTTTATCTGGCAAGCCAGCAGATAGGTCTCAATCACCAGCGCATCCATACCGTTCGTCACAAGAATGGCGGTGGGTTTTGAGGGTTTGGAAAAGAGGGCGCGGAGCTGGAAACGAATCTGATCCGGATCCCCTGAATGGAGAATCCTGCGAAAAATCACATCCGGGGCAGTCTGGCAGGCCTCTTTTATCCCCCGCTCCGCCTCGATCTCGCCCGCAGCACCAAACTGGCGCGCAAAACATGCAATCCGTCGGTGCCCCAGTCCGAGAAACATGCCCACCGCGTGGCGGGTGATGGCATGCAGATCATCATCCACGGAAGGGAGTTTGATTCCTTCAAAGGTGCTCCCCATCACTACCGCCGGGATCCCTTTTTGCTGAAACCAATTGAGCACAGGATAAGTGAGCGAGTAAAGAATCCAATAATCAGCCGCGTGATGTTGAACCACCTGGGTCAAAACCTTCTCGGGCCGCTTGTATTGCAAGCGTAAATCCATGACCTCTTCAAATCCGTATCCCCTTTCGTGTAATTTCCTGCGCGCCTCGTTGACGATCATTAAAAAGCATTTTCCCAGGATCCAGGGGGGCTGGCTGCACAGCATGACTACACGCGGCGACGAAACGGCGCCTGTTTTCCGGGGGGGCGCATTTAAGATTTGCGCGGGATGTCCGCGAACGACCCGCACCAAACCCTCGTCATGAAGACGATGAAGCGCCCGCCGCAATACCGGCCGGCTGACGTCAAGCGTTTCGCCAAGCGTTCTTTCCGTCGGCAAATATTTCTCAAACGCCTTTTTTTGAATCAGGTTCCGCAGGCTCTCAGCCACCTGTTCTTCAAGCGTCTTCTTCCAAGGTGAGAGAGCGTTCTTTCTTAGAGCCTTTTGCATCGGCAGGTCTGCTATAGTGTCAATGCCATTTATAAATGTTAATGGTCATGCCAGCCGGGCAAAGCCTCCGCTGGGAGCCAGTGGGCCGGCTTCGGTTTCCAGTCGTTGAGAATCGTTTAGGGCCGCGATCTCTCCCAGCACTTGATCCATGCAGGATATCATCGCATCCACCTTCTCGCGGGAGTGGGCGAGCATCACGTAGAGCTGCCCGGACATCAGGTAGCCACAGGCCAGCATCTTGCGGATCATCAGAACCTTGGCCGCGGCGCTGGCCGGCCCCAAATCGAACGCGAGAGATGGAGAGCAAGGCATGCCACCCACTTTGAATTGCAGCGAGGGATATTTCTTGGCGAGCTCATCCAGCCGGCATTGCAGGTGTTCGCCCATTTGCCAGACGGCTGCCTGGACATTTTGGGCGCGCAGCTTGCGGATGCACGCCAGAGCGGCCGTCGTGCCAACCCCCTCCGTCCAGTAGCTGCTCGAAATGAAGCTGGGATTGGCCGCGTCCATGATTCCGGCCTTTCCCACCACGGCGGCACAAGGGAAACCGTTGCTCATGGCCTTGGCGTAAACGGCCAGATCAGGCTGAACTCCCAACCCGGCCATCGCGCCGGGAAATCCAAAACGCCAGCCGCTTGTGATCTCGTCCACCACATAAACCCCGCCCGCCGCCCGGCAACGCTGGGCGACTTTTTCCAGGAAATGATCTTTCGGCCACTGGGAGCGCATCGGCTCCATCACGACTGCGGCCAGTTTGCCATCGAGCTGCTGGAGCGCCGCTTCGAAGGAGGCCCAGTCGTTGTAGCGAAACGGCACCGAGGTTCCCTGGAGCTCCCGGGGCACGCCCAGCGGCTGGAGCCCGGGCAGAAGATGTCCGTCCAGCGTGCTGGTGTCGCCAAGGTTGGCCGCCAGATACCAATCCTGCCATCCGTGGTAACCGCAAAAGGCGATCCCGCTTCGCCCGGTGGCCGCGCGGGCGATGCGCACAGCCATCGTCATCGCCTCCCCACCACCGCGTGCGTAGCGCACGCGTCCGGCCCAGGGGTGAAGGTCGAGAAGCAATTCGGCCAACTCGATTTCATCCGGTGAAACCAGCGTGCAATAGGTTCCCGCGTCCAAGCGCCGGCGCACTGCACGCGTGACGTCAGGATCCGCATATCCCAGAAGGATGGCACCTACCCCGCCGGCAAAGTCCACGTAGCGGCGTCCCTCGAGGTCCCAAACCTCGCAGCCGGAGCATCGTGAAAAATAGGAGGGCCACGAGGCCGGGTCAAAGAGCTCGGCACGTTTCGACATGAGGCCGGTGCCGCAGGAAATCTTGCTTTTTGAGCTACTCCAGACTTCCGGCCCGCGCTGCGGCGATGGAACATCTGCGGCTGGCAGGTGGGGAGCCAGCAGGCGGAGGGCGTTGTTCAGGAAGATGTCGTTCACGTCGCCGGGGTTCAGCCCGCACTCCTCGCACGCCTCGCGGAGGCAGAGGAGCGACTCGATCCCGATGGTTGTCATGCGGAAGCTCGTCGGCGAGATGTGCTCGGGTTGGATGATTTCCGGGTGAACCCAAAAGAAGCTGTCGCCCGTCGTGATGCATCGCCCGCGGAGTTCGCTCACCGCATAGTCCGAGCCATAAAGCACGCGGCGCGGCCCGAGCGCACGGAAGGCCTCGCGCATGGCATCGGCCTCGGTGACGCCCGACATGTCGAGCGCGACGTTGTCCAGGTCGGCAAGGTGGCGGAGCGCCTCGTAGCCGTTGCGGTAGTTGAATGAACGCGCGACATGCGCGAGAACAAGTCGGCACTTCGGATACTTGAGGCAGAGGCGGCGAATCGCCGCGAGGTTCCCCTCGTCTGCGATCGCGCGGTCGCGGACGATGTGAAGCATGAGGATCCCTCCAATCTCATGGCAGGCCTCCCACATCCACTCGGGAGCGTATTCTTCCAACCCGGCGTTGAAGGTGTCTTCCCGCTCGGCGTAAAGGTGGTAAACCTTGATCCCCGCGAACCTTTCGCGCCGGAGGAGTGCGAGCGTGGTTGCCGGGTTCTCTTGTGGGGAAACAAGGGCGAGCGCACGACTGATGGGGGTTCCGTTGCGGCGAACCTCATCGGCCACCCACGCGTTGGTGGCAGCGCGATCCGCTTTCGGTTCGGGATAACCAAAATAGAGGCCGTGGATCTTGCGCCCCGGCACGATCCGTCCAATAGCCTCCCGGTGATCGTTGCAGCCGAGAAGCGGGTGGCCTTCCAACCATGCGTAGCCCGCCCCCGGGCTGTGGGCCGCGTTCCATGGGTGGGTGTGGATGTCGTAGATTTCCGCAGGGACAAAATCCCCCAGCGAGCGGGCGAGGACAAGGTCGGCGTCGGTGAGTTGGATGCAGGTTTTCATAATAACATTCGCAAACGGCTCAGGTGGGGCTTCCTTATTTGGCGGTGTATCCGCCATCCACGGGAATATTGGTCCCGGTGATGTAGGCCGAGGCGTCGGACGCGAGAAACACAACGATCCCCTTGAGATCCTCATCTCCCGCCATGCGCCCCAAAAAAGTCCTCTCGTTATACTGGCGGACAAACGTCTCCGGCTGGTTGTTGAAAAATCCGCCCGGGCTGACGCAGTTGCAACGGACCCCGCTTCCTCCATAGTAGCTTCCGATGAAGCGGGTGAAGTTGATCATCCCGCCCTTGTGGAAAAAATAATCCGGATACCACCCGCTCATGTCGGTGCCTTTGTAGATCGCCGGGTCGGGGGCGATCATCCCATGCATGGAGCCGATGTTGATGATCGAGCCCTGTTTTCGTTCGGCCATCAGATCGCCGAAGGCCCGCGTGATGAGAAAGAGCCCCGTGGCGTTGACCTGCATGCTTTCGGCAAAGGTGGCAGCCGAGTCCTGGTAGGCCTTTTTCATGGGGCGGAGCACGGCGTTGTTGACGAGGATATCGAGGCCTCCGCAGCGCATTTGAACCTCGTCGCGCAAGGCAATGATCGAGGCTTCATCCCCCTGATCGAGCTTGAGGGCGGTGACGTCCTGACCCAGCGCGCGGTGTTCTTCAGCCACCTTTTCCAGGGCGGCCACATCGCGCGAGGCGATGAGGGTGCGCGCGCCGGCTTCCGCCAAAGCGGCCACAATCTGACGGCCATACAGCCCCGCGCCACCGGTCATGAGGGCGGTTTTTCCTTTGAGTGAGAATTGATTTAGGATGTTCATATTTTTTCTGAGAATGAGTTTGGGGACAGCCGGTCACCATGCGGTCCAACCACCGTCAACCCGGATGATCTGTCCCGTCACGTAAGAGGATTGTTCCGAGGCCAGCCAGACCACGGCGCCGCTGAGTTCGTCCTGCCGGCCAATCCGGCCCATGGGCACTTTTTTCATCAGTGTTCCTACAAAATCCGGGTGCTCCCGCTGGACCGTTGGATTGGGGAACGGCCCCGGCGCGACAGCATTGACGCGGATCCCCCTGGGTGCCCAATGAACGGAAAGATACCTCACCATCTGGCAGATGCCTGCTTTCGCCACTCCGTATTCAATGGGATTGGGATTCATGGGCGCGGCATAGATGCGGGGGTCGGGAGACACCTCGCCATACATCGACGAAAAAAACACCTGGCTCGCTCCCGCCTGCATCCGGGCGGCAGCGGCTCGGGCCAACAGAAAGCTGCCGGTCAAATTGAGGTGCAGGATGCGGTCGAAGTCATCGGCAGTGAGTTCTTCCAGTCGCTTGTCGGTGGAAGAGCATGTGGCGTTGACCAGGATGTCGAGTCGCCCCTCTTGCTCAACCGTGGTTTGAATGGCCTGCTGAATGGAGGACTCCGACCCGATATCCAGATCCATAAAACAGGCGGCGGCAGATCGGGTGGCGGCGCAAATGTCCGTCGCCAACACCTCGCCGCGCTCGCGGGAAAGATCCGCCACGATGACCCGGGCGCCTTGAGCGGCCAGCAAAGAGCAAACCGGACCGCCCAGATACCCGGCCCCGCCGGCCACCAAAGCGACTTTGCCATCGAGACGAAACGCGGGAAGGGGATTATTCATAAGTGCCTTTGGTTTTTTCCTCCAACGTGTCGGTTTTAGCGGCGGGAACCTTTTCGCGGAATTGATCCAGCAACTCGCGACATCCGTTGAAAAGATGGACCACGTCCGCGCCGATGCTGATGAATTGGTAGCCCATGGCCACGAGGTCGCCGGCCTGGGCGGGGCTGCCCACCGTGCCCGCGAATTTGCCATGCGTGCGGCAGACCTCGGCCACCCGCTGCCGGGTGCGGGCAATCTCGGGATGATCCCCTTGTCCCGGAGCGCCGATCCCCTGGCTGAAATCTCCCGGCCCGAAAAACAGCATGTCGATGCCGGGCACCTGGGCGATCGCCTCGATCTCGGCAAGCGGCTCAGGATCCTCGATCTGCACCACGACAAAGCGCTGTTCGTTCGCTTGTTTCAGGTAATCTAAAAAATCCACCTGGCAGTAGGCACCATCCGCGTTGCCGCCATCCACCGCTCTTCTGCCCACCGGGTGGAAACGGGTCATGCGGGCGACCGCCTTGGCGTCCTCGAGGCCCATGACATGCGGCACCATGATGCCCGACGCATCGAGTTCCAGGGGCTTGATATGGTCGCTGTAGCTCCCGCGCGACACGCGCACCATCACATCGGTCCCCTGGGCCTTGGCTGCCAGGATCTGCTTCTCCAGGTTCAGCCAGTCGTTGGGCACATGCTCCATGTCCAACCAAAGGCAGTCGTAGCCCGCCATCGCCATGATCTCCACGGCGCGGCTGGATTCCAGATTGACCTTGCTGCAGGTGACGACATCTCCTTGTCGCAGCTTCTTTAATACGCGGCTGGGCGTCATGTTTCTCATAGTATGTCCTTCAGAAAGATTTCCTGTCCGTTCTGTTCCCGGCTGCGGATTCCGGCAATCACCAGTTTCATGAGCTCCACAGTTTCCGCAAAAGGAAAGGGCCTGATGCCGGTGCGCAAATACTGAACGAACGCATCGAGCTGGGCTTTGAAGGAAAAGAAGGAATCCGCCTGCGAGGCGCTCGCGTGGCCGATGGTTCCACAAAGCTGAAGGACTCCGAACGAGCCATACATGTCGTCAATGGCCACGACCGCCACATCGGCTCCGCATTGGTGTTTCAAGTGGACGATGTTGCGCTCCAGCGTGCCGGTGTTGCGGGCGGAAATAAACCCCGGCCCCAGAATCGGATACACGGACTCGAGGGCATGGATGCCGTAGCGCTCCCAGCTTTTTGAGGTCGTGATGCTGGCGAAGCGGATCTCCCCCAGCTCGCGGGTGGAAAGGCGGTAGGGCAGGAACTCCTTGCAGTATCGCATGCAGCTTGACGACAGGATCGGAGCACCGCCGGCCACCCAGTCCGCAAATGTCTTCAGGTCGGCTTCGTTGTCCACCAGCGGCTTGTCCACAAAGACCGGCAACCCCGCCTCTACAAATGGCCGACAGCGCTCCACATGCTCGTGCCCCTTGTCGGTGGCAACAATCACCGCGTCCACCTGGCCGATCACATCCTCGGGACGTTTCACGACATGGGGAATCAGTGAGGCCCGCGCCACCTTGGGGGCATCGGATGGATCATCTGTCCAGACATGCGTCACCCGCGCGCCGGAAATTTGCAGGGTCTCTTTCGGCTCTTTGTTCAGGTAGGCGGGGATCCCCGCGAATGGGCATTTCGCCATCTCCCCGGGGTCGTAGCCGTTGAAGATGGCGCTCCAGGAATACGGATGCCCGTTGCCATCCACCATACCCAGCATGGCGAGACGGACGGTCTCACTCTTCACCAGCGGTTTTGATTGCTCGTTCATCATGTCTGTTTCGTATTGTTCAATTTGATTCTCGCAGAATGGATGCTCATGCAATCCGGACGTCCCGCGTAATAGGCCACAAGAATTTCATCGTTGCCAAGCGGTTGGATGGCCGGATGGCCAAAGCTCCATTTCCCCATGTCTTCCCAATATTGGCGAAAATCCACATCCGTGGCACCCTGGGTCACCGACGCCTTTTCCTCATGATGGTAAACCACCAGGGATTCCGTTTCCGGCCACGTCATACCGCCATCGGGCGAAACCCAAAGTTTCATCGCCGCAGGCGGGTTACGGTCCACAACAAAAACTAACAGCCGCCCGTCCTCCAGCCAGCAGGGGGCCGCGATCTGCCCGCGAATCGGTGTTTCCCGAATGGAATCCCACGGTTTTTCGGATGAAGGAATCGAACCCCGTTTCATGCAAACCGCCAGATCCCGTTTCGCCGTCAGATCATGCGCCCAAAAAAAAGCCGTGTATTCTCCGTTTTTTCTGCCCGCACTCAATCGCTGGTCCCAGTAGCAAACCCGATCTTCTGGATGACGGGCCACCATCGAAGGCTTGGAGAAACAATCGCCATTCGGATCAAACATCACCAGCCAGGCCGCATGCGGATGGGGATCTGTTTCATCATATTCCTTGTAGCTTTCAAACGGGATAGCCAGCGACCCGTCCGGCCATCGCAATACCGGTCCGGTCAGGCTACAGCCTTTCATACCGTCAAGCGGGACCTCTCGCCAGCCGTCCCAGGACTTTCCGCCGTCCGTCGAGGCGCACCATAGGATTCGACTATGCAGAATCCCCTGCGTGTCCGGATCGAAAAGCGGCCTTTGCGGATCGCTCCGATCCCACCAGGTGGCAAATAGCAACAGCCGTCCCCGTCCATCCTCCACCATCTCCGCACACCCGAGGGAACCCGCAACGCCCCGATAATGGGTTTCAAATGGAAAGGGTCGCTCCATCCAACGTTTTCCGCCGTCAACCGACGAAGAAATTCTGATCGTGGAATCCGCCGCATTTTTGGCCGGGCCAACCTGAAACGCGCAGAAAATCTCCCCGCTGCAAGTCCGCATGAGGCTGGTAAAAAAGCTGACCCGCAGATTGGCGGGCTGGCGTTCCGCGTCATAAACGATGCTTCGTTCGAAAATAGCAACCAAGGGATGATTCATAAGTTCAATGATGTGCCTGTCTGTTCATTGCGCGGGGACGGCTTCGTCAACCGTGACGGAATACCCGCGCTCGATCCGGCACATTAGGTACAAGCCTCCGATCAGCAGGAAGTTTGTGAGCCCGTTGGCAATCCCGAAGATGATCGAGCCGGTTTCCATGGCCAGAGAGATCGTCACCAGCACCTGGCAGACCCAGACGCCGACGGCGAGAAGGAATTTGGCGCCGAGGATGATCAGCATGCCATGATGCGGGATGCCGTTGCGCAGCGGCGAACCGTTTTGCGCCGCCGCCATGTCACGGCGGATCTTTTGTTTTAGCACCTGCCAGCAGAGCCAGGCGGCCACCCCCAGCGGCAGGACCGCCAGGCCATACCATTGGAATGCGAACATCTGCTGGTTCGCATACATCCACCACATCAGGACGGGAAGGCTCAGCACCGACAACCCCATGATCGCGTCATAGAACAGGAACGAGATGTTCAGCCATTTGGTCCTTGGCCCGACGATCGGCACGGCCGGCATCTCCTCGAAACCTTCCGGGCTCCATGGTGCGGGCGGATGGAAATGCTTGTCGCCGCCCAGCCGGTTCCATTCGCGATAAACCATCACCATGAACGTCGTGCTGATGAGTCCGAAAAAGAACGACCACAGGAAAGTGAAGCGATACGCGTAATCGGATCCGTGGCAAAGATTCCTGACCAGGTCAATGAACAGCCCGCCCAGGCCGCCGGCAACCACGGTAAAGGCGGACCGAAGCATCGCTTGCGCCGAACAAAACTGGCCGAATCTCGACTGCGGGAAAATCCGCATTTCCGCAGGCAATCCGGCAACGTTGATTAATGCGGTAAGGAACGTGCCGATCAGGACGATCGCCAGATTCAGCCAGAAAAAATAATTCCCGGGGAGGGTTACAAAAATCCAGACCACCAGCATCGCCTGGCTGACCATCCCGAATATCGCTCCATAAACGGTGATGCGCAGCGGGTGCCACCGGTCCACAAAAATCGCCATGAAATACATCGCCGCCATCGCCACGACGGATCCGATCGCGGCAATTTTTCCGACCTGATCCAGCGTCAGCCCCATTTCCAGGTTGAAGAAAATATTGAACATCCCCACGGCCCCGCCAAAGGCGCCGAACGAGGTCGCAATAAAGCGGAACCAGTAGAGCCTGGCTGAAAAGGATTCCCGGAAAAAAGTCTTAAGGCCCTCCCAACCTTTTTGGGAACTTTCGTCTTCCCCTTTGATCGGCGGATACTCGCCTTCCTTGACCATCAGACAGACAGCGCCGAATCCGATGAAATAGAGCAACGCGACACCCACAAGGATTTCCCGCATGTGCGATTCTGCCAGGCCAAAAATGAAAAAGTTGTAGATCGCAGCGGCGCCCGCGGCGACAATCCTGAACACCCCAATAAATCGGGCCATGAACGCCACCGGAACCACATCGTTCAGCAGGTAAGTGAATACCGAGCCGACAAACATGTTGAAGAACTGGAACATGATGAGGAAAACCGCGATCAGGGCAATCGTCGTGGTGGCGGGGGTGAACTGCCTCAAAAACTCCGAGTTCCTCTGCAGGATCCCGCAAAGATCGTCGCTCAGACCGATGAGTGCCAGGCTGCCGCAAAGAAAGGGCATGGTCCAGAGGATGAACGGGATCCGGCGGCCCCATTTGCTCCGGTAGCGGTCGCTCTTAAAGCTGACATACGGGCAGACGGTCATGTTCAGAATCCCCGGCGCGGTCGTCAGGATCAGCCCCATCAGCCAGTTGGAACACCCGAGGGATTTCAACTTCAGCGGCAGGATGCTCGGCACCACCGTCTCCATCATCGTGTAGCAGAAATCCCCCCACAGCAGCCATGCAAAGAGCGCAAAAAGCCCCACTTTTGTATAGGTCAAGGTCCCGCAATGGTAGGCCTTGCCGGCCGGCGGATTTGTCACAAGCATGGGTGAATCAAATGGCGTGTTCATGCGGGCAACAAATCTCCGAGGCGATGGTACCGGGTTGAAATTCAAACGTCTTCATGCTGTGTCCTTGATTGCCTGTTTGTTTCCTGCGGGAACTCCCGGGGCCGCCCGGTCGCGGAATTGATCGAAACGAGCAAGACGGCCCCGGCAACCAGCGTGGCACCCGCGAGCAAGTTTGCCCAGTAAGCGGGCAGCGATTGTCCGGCAAGGGCGAAAAGCCCCAGCAAGCACAACGTGGACAGCACGGGCGTGGCCGACGCCATGAGCCCGAGCGTGGTGGCTGGCGCACGGTGGAGCGCCAATTCCCAGAGCATATAGCCGGCCGCATTCGGTACCAAACCCACGTAGAGGATCGCCAAAAAGGTTCGCATGTCGAGCGGGTGCCATTCCCCCGTGAGGATGCACGCGACGACACCGACCGCGCCCGCCATAAGGAGGCCGGCAGGTGCCGTGGCATAGCGCTGCCCCCACCCCCGCCACCGCGCGACCAAAGCGGAAT
>Ga0194063_10000865_pt1 | contig 20801 bp, 16 predicted proteins | sample SepL3720m_MetaG_FD_155459 | JGI IMG/M metagenome (GOLD analysis project Ga0194063, IMG submission 155459) | Anoxic zone freshwater microbial communities from boreal shield lake in IISD Experimental Lakes Area, Ontario, Canada - Sep2016-L373-20m | ecosystem: Environmental > Aquatic > Freshwater...
CCCAAGCAGCATCGACGTGCCGGTGTATTTTCTGCGGATCCAGGTGGAAATCCTGAAGGGGCAAGAAGTCTGGGACGATTTGGTCGCGCGGATTTGCAATCCGCCAGCCGCCCACCAGCAGGTGCTACGGCACCGCCATGCCTACCGCGTTTGAATTTTCTCTTTTTTCGGGTTGCCAGCGGGCTAACTCGTCCCTAGTTTCCGCCTCCCCGCCATTTTTAACCTCACATTCGAGATGTCCAAGCACAATAGCCTCAAGTCCAACGCCACTGTCGGCGGCAAACGTTCCGTTCTCAAGCGCTTCGAACGCGTCAAGCTTCTCAAGGAGCGCGGCGAATGGAAAGCTGGCAAGTCCCCAGTGGGTCTGCCAAAAACCAAGCACGAGGGCTAATCCCTCTGGCTTTCTCCATTTTCTAAAACGCGCGAATCCTAACGGATTTCGCGCCTTTTGTATTGATCTTCATGGCAAGCAACGACGGCACACGTCTCAATAAATACCTCGCGTCCTGCGCGGTGGGTTCACGCCGCGCCTGCGACGAACTCATCAAGGCTGGCCGGGTGGAAGTGAATGGCAGCCCCTGTATCAACATGGGCACCCGCATCATCGCTGGCGACCACGTCAAGGTGGACGGCAAACGGGTGGCACCGCGCGAGGTAATGATCGTCGCATTCCACAAACCACGCGGCTACGTCTGCACCCGCGAGGATGAACTGGGCCGGGAAACGATTTACGCCCTGCTGCCGGCCTCGCTGCACTCGTTGCATCACGTCGGCCGGTTGGACCGCGACTCAGAAGGCCTACTGATTTTGACCAACGATGGCGATCTTTCGCAGCAGTTGATGCACCCATCGAAGTCGGTGGAGAAAGAATATCTCGTCACATCAAACCAAGCGTTTGAAAACTCCCACCTCGACCAGTTTCTCGAAGGCGTCTTCACCGACGAGGGTAAGTTGAAGGCCAAGGCCATCGAGCGCTTGTCATCCCGCCGCATCAAGGTGGTGCTGGATCACGGCGCCAAACGCCAGATCCGTGTGATGTTCGAGACACTGGGCTATCAAGTGACCAAGCTGCTGCGGGTGCGCATCGGTGCGCTGTGGCTGGGCGACCTGGAGCCAGGCGGCTGGGCGGCCCTGAATGCGCTGGAAACGCAAATGCTGCTTGGTAATCCCAAGCCCGCGAAGAAGCGCGATAATGCATCGCCTGAGCTGGGCAAAAAAAGACCAAATTAGTCACTTCTGGGGGCTTGCTGCAGACGAAATCGTTTCCTAACTTGTCGGCAAGATACCGAAGTTCTTTTTTAAATCTGATTTTTCAATCAACCCATGAGCACTCAGGAATTCACACCTAAACAGCCTGCTGGCGCCGCCATCAAACCATCCAAGGATTTTTCGGCCAAAGCCCGCATTCCATCCATGGCGGCGTACAAGCGCCTTTACAAGGAATCCATTGAGAAGCCGGCGGTATTCTGGGCGCGCGAGGCGAAGGAATTGGTTTGGCAAAAGTCTTGGTCCAAGGTGCTCGATTGGAAGGCGCCGAATGCCAAGTGGTTCGACGGCGGCAAGCTCAACGTCTGTGAAAACTGCGTGGACCGCCACGCCACAGGCGCACGTCGCAACAAGGCGGCGATCATCTGGGAAGGTGAACCCGGCGACAAGCGGGTCATCACGTACGGACAGCTCCAAAAGGACGTTTGCCGTTTTGCCAACGTCCTTCAGAAAAACGGTGTCAAGGCCAAGGACCGCGTACTCATTTACATGCCGATGGTTCCCGAGGCCGCAGTGGCGATGCTGGCCTGTGCCCGCATCGGCGCGGTCCACAACGTGGTTTTCGGCGGCTTCGCCTCTGAAGCGATCGTCGACCGACTGGAAGATTCAGGTGCAACGACGGTCATTACCGCTGACGGCGGCTGGCGGCGTGGCAAGGTCGTAGCCCTCAAGCCCGTGGTTGATGAGGCGCTCGCCAAGTACACCAAGGTCAACCGCGTCATCGTCCTCAACCGCTGCGGCAATGATGTCTCGATGAAGGCCAAGCGCGACGTCTGGTGGCATGACGAAGTGGCGACTGCGTCCTCAAAACACCTTGCCAAGGCTTTCGATTCCGAGCATCCGCTGTTTGTGCTCTACACCTCCGGCTCGACGGGAAAACCCAAGGGCATTCTCCACACCTCCGGTGGCTATCTCACGGGTACCTATTCCACCTGCAAGTACATTTTCGACATGCGTGATGAGGATGTCTACTGGTGCACGGCGGATGTCGGCTGGATCACTGGTCATTCTTACATCGTCTACGGCCCGCTGGCCAATGGTGTGACGCAGGTCATGTATGAAGGCGCGCCGAATGCTCCTGACTTCGGCCGATTCTGGAAAATGATTGAAGAATATGGCGTGACGATTTTCTACACTGCGCCGACCGCTATCCGCGCCTTCATCAAGGCAGGCGACCACTTCCCTGCCGCCCACGATCTTTCATCCCTGCGTCTGCTCGGCTCTGTCGGCGAGCCCATCAATCCGGAAGCCTGGAACTGGTATCACCAGCACATTGGCGGCGGCAAATGCCCGATCGTCGACACGTGGTGGCAGACGGAAACGGGCGCGATCCTGATTTCGCCGATGCCCGGTGCCACCCCATGCAAGCCCGGCACCGCGACCTTTCCTTTCTTCGGCATCGACGCCGCCGTTCTCGATGACGCGGGCAACGAGTGCAAGGCTGGCCAAGACGGCCGTCTCGTCATTCGCAAGCCGTGGCCTTCAATGACCCGCTCGATTTACGGCGACAAAGAGCGTTACAAAAAGACCTACTGGTCCGACTATCCCGGCCTGTACACCGCGGGCGATGGCGCGCGACGCGACAAGGAAGGCAACTTCTGGATCATCGGTCGTTTGGATGACGTGCTCAACGTTTCGGGCCACCGCCTCGGGACTGCGGAGATCGAGAGCGCGCTCGTCTCCCACCCCGCTGTAGCGGAAGCGGCCGTCGTCGGTCGTCCCGATGAGATGAAGGGCCAAGCGGTCGCCGCCTTTGTCACCCTCAAAGGCCATTTCGAAGAATCCGAAGCGTTGTGGATGGAACTCAAAAACCACGTCGGCAAGGTCATCGGTGCCATCGCCAAGCCCGACGATTTGCACTTTGCCCCCGGTCTACCCAAGACCCGATCCGGAAAAATTATGAGACGGCTCTTGAAGGAACTGGTTTGCACCGGTAAGATTTCAGGCAATATTACCACTCTCGAAGACATTACCGTCATCGAGATCCTGCAGCGCAAGCTTGCCAAATGATCTGATTCACCCATGACACCTTCCCGCTACATCATCGCCCGATTTGCCCAAGCCTTCGGGTATCACCGAAGAAATCTACGTATGGCCGATGCGGCGTCCGAGATGCACCTGCTGCGCGCGGCCGAGGCCCAGCTAGGTTTCGAGCTTTGGGAAAAGGTTGAGCCCATCGAAGAACTCTCCATCGAGTACTGGAATCTTCGTAGATTCGTCAAGGAGAAGAACATCGTCCTCGCGAAGGTGCAGGAATGGCAATCAAAGCTTGACCGAGCCCATGAGGAACGCATCCAAGCGCTCACCATTGCACCCGAGTCCAACCAAGAGCTGTTAGATGAACGGGAAGCCATGTTGAAGGAACTCGAGGAAATGTCAGTGCGACGGGACACCGTCGTTCTGGAGGCACGGGAAATCCGCCGTTTCTACGACGGTCTCAAGATGAAGTTGGAGGTTCTTACCAAGGAATCCAACGATCCCAATGAGAACGCCGAAGAGATCGCCAAGGTTAAAAACCGCTTGGAGGAACTCAAGGCCAAGTTCACCGAGCTCAAACAACAACGCGCTCAGATTGCCGAAGAAATCAAGGATGGCGATGCTAGGATCGACGCGATTGACGTACAACTCGGCGAATACAAATCGAATCGTCGGAGCCACGCTTCCGAGTCATTCCAAGCCATCAGTGACATCAACAAGCAAATGTCCGTCCTGCGAGCCGAATCTGGCCTGCTCGACACCCAAATGCGCTTACTTCACGCAGAGATTGGCCGCTTCGTGAGCCGCCGTGCTCACCAACACGAGGGCTGCGCTACAGCTGCAGCAGATCATCGCAGTCTGATTGAGGTCATGCGCTCGCTGCGGCGCTCGGTGACACTCAATCACCGCCTCGCTGGCACGATCTGATTCACTACTCAATCCGGTCCGCAGCCTTTAGCACTTTGCCTTCAGCAGCAGCACGGGCACATCTACCCGGTGCCGAACCTTATCGGCGGTGGCACCGTAAAGCAGATCACCGATAAACCGATGCCCATGGGTGGACATCGCAATCAGGTCGACATTGTGATCCATAGCCGCCTTGACGATTTCATCGGCAGGCTCTCCCAAGGCTAAGAAATAATTGACGGTGAAGCCTTCTTTACGCAGCTCGGCGGTGCACTTTGTCAGATAGGCTCGGTCCTCCCGCATTTCCTCGCTGTCTGCTAGATTCAGCTCCTGATAGTGACGCGCCACCCAGCCATCCGCAACATGCATCAGCAGCAGGCTGGCGCCGGCAAGTTTGGCTAACGGTTTGATGTGATCCAGAATCGTCTGGTCAGCCACACTGTTTTCCATGGGAATAAGAATCTTCTGGTACATGGCGATAGGGTTAAAGTGACAAGCCGAGGAAACCGTAGAATCCCTTCCGCACGGTCTCGGGGATCATGAAGTCGAAAAGTAATTTCAGATTCAACCCGATGATGATCACAGCCGTCGCCCAACCGAGAATCTTAATCCACAGCGGATTCACAAATTCACCCATTTTGGCGCGTTCGCCAGTAAAACGCATTAGCGGCCAGACCGCAAAACCGAGCTGCATGCTCAGCACAACCTGACTGGCAACCAGCAACGCCGTGGTTTTTCCCTCACCATAAAAGCCGATAATCGCCACCGCCGGCACAATCGCAATCGCGCGGGTGACCAGACGTCGCAGCCATGGCCGTAGGCGGAAATTGAGAAATCCCTCCATCACAATCTGCCCGGCAAGCGTCCCCGTCAGCGTCGAGTTTTGACCCGAGGCGAGTAAGGCCACCGCAAAAATGGTACTGGCCACCCCGACACCCAGCGTCGGGCTGAGCAACTTGTATGCTTCCTGAATATCGGCGACTCCCTGATTCCCCGACCGATGGAAAGTCGCCGCAGCCAACACCAGAATTGCGCCATTGATCAAAAGCGCAAACATCAGAGCGACTGAGGAATCGATGGTCGCGAATTTAATTGCCTCCCGCTTCCCCGCAGGCGTGCGCTCGAAGTTGCGCGTCTGCACCACCGAAGAGTGCAGGTAGAGGTTATGCGGCATCACGGTCGCCCCCAGAATCCCGATGCTCACATATAGCATGTTCTGATTCTTCAGAATATCAGCTGTCGGCACCAAGCCTAACATCACCCCCGCTAGACTCGGTTTGGCGAAAACAAGCTCTGCAGCAAAGCACGCACCAATGGTCACAATGAGTGTGATCACGACCGCCTCGATGTACCGAAATCCTTTTTTCTGAAGACACAGCACCACCAGCACATCCAGACAAGTGATGACACATCCCCAAATAATGGGGATACCAAAGAGCAGTTGCAGCCCGATCGCCGAGCCGACAACCTCCGCCAAATCGCAAGCCGCGATGGCTAACTCACAGACCACCCATAGGAACTGGACGGTCCGCTTCGAGTAATGATCGCGACAGGCTTGTGCAAGGTCACGCCCCGTCGCAATACCTAGCTTGACAGAAAGATGCTGAAGCAGAATAGCCATCAGATTTGAAATCAAGATGACGGAAAGCAACGTGTACCCGAACTGCGCACCGCCCGACAGGTCCGTCGCCCAATTTCCCGGATCCATGTAGCCGACCGCCACGAGAAAACCCGGCCCGCTGAATGCGACAAGCTTACGCCAAAACGATCCTTTGCCAGGAATCTCAATACTGCTGTGTACTTCCGGCAATGACAGCTCACCCGCAGTCCTCTGCCATGCGGCTTCGGGATCGGGCTTCATGGCGCCCACCGTGTTCGTTGACAAAAACGTGATTTCATTGCGCTCAGACGTAATGGAGGTGCAGTCGCCATAACAAGTCTATTTTAACCACACACTACTCATCATTGATCTTCAGACGCGGCACACGCTTGAGCGGGATCCCCTCCTCAACATTGCCGAGGTCTAGACTGTCCAGTACGTTGGTGCGGCGACGAACCACACCAGGCTCGGCCGAGGTCGTGGCAAAGCTTGGCGCCTCGGTGTGGTAAGGGTCGTCCCCAACAATCACCGGCAACTTCGGACGCACGGGCACGACGTCCAATGCCGCAGCTTCTGGCGCCGCACCTTCAGCGAGAATCCCAGCCCCGGAGTGTAACGTGCAATAGGGCAAGTTCTCCGTGCCCGTGCGGAAGCATTCCGTGATCGCTGTCGAGCGTGAACGGATTTTCGAAGAATTCGCATCATCCATATGCTCTTGGCAAAATTGAGTCGCTCGCTGGCCCGTGATGGAACAAATCGTAACATCGACGATCTCCGCAGGCTTCATCCGGTTTTCGCCACCAAAAAATGGTGCAGCGGCATTCATCGTCGCCTGCCACACGGGCATCGACAGGTCGCGACTGAAAGCACCTGGGTAAATCGGTTCGCCATTGCCCATCAAAAATCCCGTCCAAACGCCGCAGGTGAGCCGCTTATTATAGCCCAGGAACCACGTATCGGCGAAGTCATGCGTGGAGCCGCCTTTGCCCGCGCCGTTGAAGGGTTTCTCGATCATCCCGTCCAAAACCCCTTTCGAGCTGCCGCGATAGAGCGATCCCGCCATCATGCTGTGGACTTGCCACGCTGTGGCCGCATCGATGACGCGCCGCGGCGATTTCGCGGTGCGTGGACGTCGGTAGATCACCCGACCCTGCGCATTTTCGACCCGATCCAAATAAATCAGCGTGTCCGTCGCTGCCATTCCTTCCAGCGGAAAGGTCGCCATCGCCCGCAAGGCTTGCTTCATCGAGACTTCCTCGAATCCGACGGCCAGCCGCGGCAGCAACTCGGCTTTACGCAACGGCAAACCAAAAGCGACGCTGGTATCGACGACTTGTTGGAGTCCCACCTGCCCGGCAAAACGCACGGTGGCGGCGATCTTCGAATTCTCCAAAGCGACGCGCGGAGTCACCTTGCCCTGATAGATTGGCGATGCGACTTCCATCCCCCATTCGCCAAGAATCCCCTCGCGCCCGCCAACCATCACCGCACGGTTATCCATCGGCTCATCCTCCACCAGTGAGGCGGGCGTCTGATTGCTGCCTAGCCCAGCAGCGTAAATGAATGGAAAAAACGCAGTGCCCAGCGGGCGCTTGCCTTGTTCGATGAAATCATACGGCACCTGGGCATAGTCACGACCACCGACATGGGCCAGCACCTCGCCCGTTTGGTGATCGATCATCAGCACGGCTCCTTGCAGGTATTCCGCGGGCTTGCCGCTGTTTTTATGATAGTCCGCATATCTCGGCTTCGAGTAGCCCGGCCGCGTCTCTGCTTTTGCCAGACTTTCTAACAATGCCTTTTGAGCGGCGTTCTGCGCCTCCGCTAGGATCGTGGTGTGAACCTTGAACTTACCGGATTCCAGGGCATCTTCACCCAGCGCCTTGCCCACCGCATCCGCGATGCGTTCGTACAAGTGCGAGGTCCCGCGACGCAGCGGCTGCGGATTGAGGCCCAACGGCGATTCCCGATACTTCACCAAATCTGCAGAGGAAATCATCCTCTCCTCCCGCATCCGGCCGAGCACGTAATTGCGGCCCTCCCGATTCACTTCGGGATTGTTCAAGGGCGAACGGCCATTCGGATTTTTGATCAAGGTCACCAACGAAGCACATTCGCCCAGCGTGAGATCGAGTGGCTCCTTGCCATAGTATCCCAGCGCCGCCGAACGGATCCCGTAAAAGCCGCTGCCAAAGTAAATCCGATTCAGATAGAAATGGAGAATCTCCCGCTTAGTGTAGCGGTCTTCAATCCGCCGCGAAAGGAAGGCCTCGACCATTTTCCGCTGGATCGTGGTCTCGCTGCGCAACACCGCCTCTTCTTTCAGGTTATAGGCATTGCGTGCTAACTGCTGCGTGATGGTGCTGGCTCCTTGGTTGCCCCCTTTAGCGTTGAGCATGATCGCCCGCGCCACACCGATATAGTCCACGCCGTGGTGAATGAGAAACCGCGAGTCCTCTCCCGCACGCAGTGCGTCGATGAATATCTGGGGAACCTGCTCGATCGGGATCACACTGCGGTTCTGCACAAAGATCCGCCCTATTTCCTTGCCGTTCCGGTCTAGGATCACGCTCGGCTCCTCTAGGTCATTGATGCGTTCCAGATCATAAGTCGCGGCACGCAACCGATAATGTCGGGTGTAGCCGTCGATAAAAATCAACCCCGCCGTGCCCGAGATCAAAACCAGCAAGAAGACCGGTATCCAAAAGCTTTTGCGCTTGTAGAAGCGGCGCTTGACCCTCTTCATCTGGTTCGATTTTTGAATGATTGCCATGCCGGATCCGGATTCATCACCACCCTTTGAAGGGGTCATGCGAGTGCCAGACTATCCGATTGGCGGCCCGCCCGCAACCCCTTCATTGGCTACGATTTTGCGCGAACGGATCCAGCGCGACGGTCCGCTGCGCTTCGCCGATTTCATGGCCCTGGCCCTGTACGAGCCCGCACTGGGTTACTACGCCCGCGAAACCCGCCAAGTCGGGCGCGACGGCGACTTTTTCACCAGCGTGAGTGTCGGCCCCTTGTTCGGTGAACTGCTGGCTCGGCGCTTTCTTCACGAATGGTGCACCCTGGGATCGCCCGCCCGCTGGAGAATCATCGAATGTGGTGCGCACGATGGCAGCCTCGCCAATGACATTCTCCAAGCGATCGCACGGCTCGATCCACAGGCATTTTCCGCGCTCGAATACGCCATCCCCGAACCGCTTCCCCGCCTGCAGGCCGCCCAGCGTGAAAAGCTCGCCACCTTTGACCGACAAACGCGCTTCCTCACCGATGCCAGCAAGCTTGTTGCAGATCCCCAGCCCGGCATCGCCTTCGGCAACGAGCTGCTAGACGCCCTGCCCTTTCACGTCGTGGAACGAAATGAAAACCGCTGGAGCGAATGCCGCGTCGCCATCAACCGTGACGATCAGCTCGGCTGGGAAATGCATCCCATCACCGATCCAGCTCTGCAAGACGCCCTCGCACGGTTAGGCGACGACTTCCCCGATGGCTACCGCACCGAAGTGCGCACGAACTTTTCCGACTTCCTCGAACCGCTCACCCGCAGCCTCAGTTCCGGACTGCTGCTGTGGCTCGACTACGGCTTCGCGCGGCCCGAATACTACCAACCCGACCGCAAAACCGGCACCCTCCGCACCTTTTCCAAACACCGCGCCGCCGAAGACCCGCTTGCCACACCCGGCGAATTGGACATCACCGCCCACATCGATTTCACCGCCGTCGCGGAAGCTGCGATCACTCTGGGTTGCCAACCCACGGTCTTCCGCAATCAAGGCACCTGGCTCACCCAGATCGGTCGCGAATGGTTGCTTAGCCTCGAAGGCCAAACCGCCAGTGCAGAGCTGCGCCAATTCCAAACCCTCACCCACCCCGCACACCTCGGCGGCAGTTTTCACGTGTTAGAGCTCTCCTGGAACCAAGCCGTGCCAGAACCTTCCGCCGCAGATTGCCATCGCCTCGCATTGCAGGCTGTCGGGGCCGGAACAAAACTAGACAGAGGCGGTTCAAAACTGGATTTTTGAAAGTTTACTCTTAAGCGACTGGTATTGAGTGAGTACAAGTTGAGGGTTGCCTGTCGTCTATAGGATACGGCTCTGCCGGAGGGCAACCGGAGCGGTGGGCGATGCCAAAGAGGCCAATGCCTCAGTGTCGTGGTAGAGAGAATTCTATGCCGCGCTAGGCTCCATCAGCTGCGCACGGACTATCTCCTCAACAAGCCCGACTATCCCCCCAAGACAAGTGGCGACAATCGCCACAAAGTATGGCCGCCCGCGGTTGTGGATTTCCCCAACGGCTTCCCACCAACAAACCCTACTTCTCACCGTTGACGACTGTTCCGGGCTCTCTGTGGCGGGCCGGATTGTAGAAATTGATACCACTTGGAATCACTTTCAACATTTCCGCGAAGCCTTCGAGCGTCATGGTCTACCAGAGGCAATCCACACCGACGCCGTGAGCCATTTCGGGCCAAGCTCCAGCAAGGTCTTCACCGCGTTTCAAGCCAATTTCCAAGCTCTGGGTTCTCAATCATTCACCAAAGTTAACATGCCCCCCGATTCTCGGCCATTTCACGCTGAAATCTGTCTAGTTTTGAACTGGCAAAAAAAATCCAGTTTTGAACCAGTGCCGACAATGTGGTCGCTGGGAGTTGATTTTTGCTTACAGGAGTTGCGCCGATCTGATTTTCAACTATGGAAAGGGCGTCCCGATCGTTTTACGCGATCATTTTAACTCATATCTCCTATGTCCGCTCGACTTGACTTCCGCAGCCGCCACCTGGGTCCGATCGGTTCTGATCGCGATGAAATGCTCCGCGATACGGGCTACCCATCGCTAGCCGCGCTGATCACCGCCGCGGTGCCTGCCGGTATCCGCATGGATGGTGCGATGAGTCTGCCCGCCGCCCGCTCGGAACACGACGCGCTGGCTTGGCTGAAGTCGATCATGGGTAAAAACCAAGTGCTGAAGTCGTGCATCGGCCAAGGCTACTACGGAACCCACACCCCTGGCGTGATCCAGCGGAACATCCTAGAGAATCCCGGTTGGTATACGGCCTACACGCCCTATCAGGCAGAGATCGCGCAAGGGCGGTTAGAGGCGCTGCTGAACTTCCAGACGATGATCACCGATCTGACGGGGCTGGATGTTTCTAACGCGTCGCTGCTCGACGAAGGCACGGCCGCCGCCGAGGCGATGAGCTTGGCCCTCGCTGGCAAGCCGAAGGGCAAGGCGATTTTTGTATCAGACCGCTGCCACCCGCAAACGATCGACGTGGTGATGACGCGTGCAGAGCCGCTAGGAATTGAGGTGATCACGGGTGATTGGCAGACTTTCGCCCCCGCCGCATGCGAAGGACTGTTTGCAGTATTGGTGCAATATCCAGACACTCGCGGCCGTATCGATGACTTCGCGGAATTCTTCACCCAGTCAAAAGCAGCGGGTGCGGTGACGATCGTCGCCGCCGACCTGCTTGCGCTAACCCTTCTGAAGGCCCCTGGTGAATTCGGCGCAGATATCTGCATCGGTTCGTCGCAGCGCTTCGGCGTGCCGATGGGCTTCGGCGGTCCGCACGCGGGATTCATGGCTTGCGCCGATGCACTGAAGCGCAAGATGCCGGGCCGCCTCATCGGCGTGTCCGTCGACTCGCGCGGCAAGCCGGGCTATCGCTTATCCCTTCAAACGCGCGAGCAACACATCCGCCGCGACAAGGCAACATCGAACATTTGCACCGCCCAAGTCCTGCTGGCCGTGATGGCGTCGATGTACGCCGTCTATCATGGTCCTGAGGGACTGAAGCATATCGCAAACCGTACCCACGCCCGCACCGCAGCACTCAAGACTGAACTCGTCCAAGGTGGCATCGAGATTGAGGACGGCGCGTTTTTCGACACGATTGTCGCCAAGGTTCCAGGCATGGCGGATTCCATTTTGGCAGTCGCCGTCGCGTCCGAAATCAACCTCCGACGCATCGATGCTGACCACCTCGGCATTTCGTTCGATGAAACGTCGACCCTTGAAGACATCGTTGCGATTTGCCGTGCCTTCAGAATCGGCGAGAACGCGAGCGAAGTAAGCGGAGTCGCGTGGCCAGCCTCGCTCGCCCGCGATACGGATTTCCTCACCCAGAAAGTTTTCAACAGCTATCATTCCGAGACGGACATGCTGCGTTATTTGAAGCGTCTGGAATCGAAGGATCTCGCACTCAATGAATCGATGATCGCCTTGGGCTCCTGCACGATGAAGCTCAACGCGACGTCTGAGATGATCCCGCTGAGCTGGCCGGAAGTTTCCGCGCTGCACCCCTTTGTCCCCGCAGAGCAGAGCCTCGGCTACCGCGAAATGCTGGAGCTACTGGAAGGCTGGCTATCTGAAGTCACGGGCTTTGCCGGAGTTTCACTGCAACCCAACGCCGGCTCCCAAGGTGAGTATGCGGGCTTGCTGGCGATCCGCCGCTATCACCTCGCTCGCGGTGATTCGCATCGCAACATCTGTCTCATCCCCGTTTCCGCGCATGGCACCAATCCTGCGTCTGCGGTGATGGTGGGAATGAAGGTCATCGGCGTGAAATGCGATGACGATGGTAACATCGACGTGGCCGATCTAGCGGCTCGCACCGAGGAGCATCGGGCGAATCTAGCAGCGTTGATGGTGACCTATCCATCGACGCACGGCGTGTTCGAGGAAACGATCCGCTCGATTTGCGAAATCATCCATGACGCAGGCGGCCAAGTTTACATGGACGGCGCGAACATGAATGCCCAGGTCGGCCTCACATCGCCTGGCTTGATCGGCGCGGATGTCTGCCATCTCAATTTGCATAAAACCTTCTGCATTCCTCACGGCGGTGGCGGTCCCGGCGTGGGTCCGATCGGTGTGGCGAAACAACTGCTGCCCTATCTTCCCGGCCACGGCGAACTCGATGCCAAGGACGGCGCAGTGTGCTCGGCCCCATGGGGCAGTGCATCGATCAACACAATCTCATGGATGTATATCGCGATGATGGGCCCCGCCGGACTCACAGAAGCCACCGAAGTCGCCATCCTCAATGCGAACTACATGGCCAAGCGGCTCGCGCCGTATTTCCCCGTGCTCTACACCGGCAATGAAGGGCTCGTGGCCCATGAGTGCATCATCGACGTCCGCCCGCTTTCCGATGCCAGCGGCATCACGGTGGAAGATGTGGCCAAGCGGTTGATGGACTATGGTTTCCACGCGCCGACGATGAGTTGGCCCGTCGGCGGCACGCTGATGATTGAGCCTACTGAGTCTGAGTCCAAACCCGAGTTGGATCGTTTCTGCGAGGCGATGATTTCGATTCACGGCGAGATTTCCGCCGTCATCAGCGGCGCGCTGGATGCCCAGGACAATCCACTTAAACACGCGCCGCATCCATGCGAGACGGTGTGTGGCAACGATTGGCCGCACGCCTACAGCCGCGAACAGGCGGCCTTCCCCCTGCCCTACCTGCGCCAGCACAAGTTCTGGCCCTTCGTCGGCCGCGTCGACAACGTGCACGGCGACCGCAACTTGGTTTGCACCTGCGACTCGGTGGAAGCCTACGCGCAGGCCAGCGCCTGACCGATCGCTTTCATGCAAGTTCCATCTCCCATCGACTGGACCACGTGGACGGGCGAAATGCACGCGACCATCCTCTTCGTTGTTCGAGATGGGCAGATCCTGCTGATTGAGAAAAAGCGCGGGCTGGGTGCCGGAAAAATCAACGGCCCGGGAGGAAAAATCGATCCCGGTGAAACCCCGCTACAAGCCGCCATCCGCGAGACGCAGGAAGAGCTATTGATCACACCCCATGCGCCGCTCAAATTGGGCGAGCTGCATTTCTCGATGTCAGACTGCCCCGACATTCATTGCTATGTCTATCGAGCAGAGGACTTCAGCGGCACGCCCACGGAGACCGAGGAAGCGGTGCCGATATGGGCCGAGATTGATGCGATCCCCTATCACCGGATGTGGGAGGATGATCGGCATTGGCTGCCGCTACTGCTCAATGAACAACCGTTCCGCGGTCGATTTATTTTCGAGGGCGAGCACCTGCAGTGGAGCGAAGTATCCACCGATGTCATGTGGTAAATAAAAAAGGCCGCCTCCCCGATAGGAAGGCGGCCTCATTAAATGATTCGAAGGAATTGCTTAGAGCGAAGCCTTGAGTGCTTCGAACTTGGAAAGCAGTTGCGCCAGATCCGCTTCAGCGCGTCCGATTTGCTTGCGCAGCCCCATGAGCGCACTCATCTTGGAATCGAAGTCACCCGAGATGGTGGCTTTGCCCAAGCGAGTGACGATCTTGCGGCCGCCATCTTTCTTGGAGGTTGGCCGTACGCCAGCGGCTTTCATCCAAGCAACTACAGTGAGCGGAGAGATTTGGAAATGGGCAGCAGCCTTGGTTTGACCACCCCGACCCTTGTTCGCAGCATTGTAAGAGGTGGCGAAATCGACCACTTCTTGCTTTTGCTCTGCGGTGTAACGAGTGCCGGGCTTGTTCTTGCCGAGCTTAGGAGCCGTCTTGGGAACTTGGGCCTTACCCTTGCTCGCCTTGGAGACTTTGCCCTTCTTCTTGGAAGATTTGCCCAGGCCTGCAGTCTTGAGCCATGCAGCAATCGTCAGCGGGGAAATCTTGAATTTTTCCGCTGCAGTGCTTTGGCCTCCACGGCCGTTAGTTGCATTATACTCGACGACAAAGTCGACGATTTCCTTCTTCTCGGCATCCGTATAACGGACACCGCGTTCCCCTTTTTTAGCAGTAGTGCTCATGTGTGTTTGAATCTATAAGTTACGACGTATCTAGCAAGATAAAAATTTGATAAATCAAATCATGGAATTATTTTTCCCTCGATCACATCCCTGAGCATTGATCTTTCGCACATATCCGTGAACCAATGGTCACAACCACTCTTTACCTTGGAGCGAGCCACCACACCGCCAAATCCGATGCATACATCGACATCTACCTTGGTTTCTAAATCCGAAAATCCATCGCCAATCATGACAACCCGTTCCGGCAGAAGCGCCTTTTTCCATAGACGGATCACCTCGTTTTTCCCGAGGTTGCGGGTGGTTGGGTAATCATTTCCATAGCCTTGATACGAACCATCCGCGCTCAGATAAAGAGGCACTGCTTCGACGTGATCGATTCCCAAAAGACGCGCAAGCGGCTCAATCAACGGTGCGAAACCGCCGGAGAGGATGACAGGCAGCCAACCTGCGGCCTTCATTTCATGGATCATGTCAGCAGCACCTGGAACCACCGTTTCGATGTAGAGATTGGCAATCCGATCACAGACGGCGCGATCCGGACGTATCATTTCCATCCGTCTTGAAAAGATTTCGTCAATGGGCACATCCCCGTTCATCGCGGCATGAGTCAGGTTGACCACCTCGGAGAAAATGGCGTCTCCTTTCGCCCGTGCCAGCTCATCAATTCCTTCAATGGTCGAAAGTGTGGAATCACAATCGATAAACAGCAGTTTACCGCGACGCTTCTCAGCAGGAATGACTACCAATTCATCGCCTTCACTTACCATTTCAAACAGCTCCACGATCTCGGAGTTGCCAAGTCGAATGCAACCGTAGCTGGCAGGTTGACCAAGCTTATCCCTGTGATTGGTGCCATGAATATAGATCAGCCGATCGAAGGTGTTCGCATTTTCCGGCTCCAAACCATCAAGGCGCAGAATACGACTCAGGATCAAATCGCCATCGTTGGAAGAGTCATCCTGCCAAAAACCGACAGGGAGCCGATTCTTGAAAATAGTTTCCTGAGGTTCGCCACCACCGATCATTTCAGCGATACGGAACCGCCCGGTTGGCGTCCGATAACTGCCCGGCTCAAAGCCCATCCCTTTGACGGCCGTGGAGACGGGGTATTGGCGGATGCAGTGATTGCCCTCGATGACTTTAAGTGTCTGGTCATCGATGGATACTTCTAGGCGGCGTGTTTGGCTCATGGCGGTGTCAGAACAAGAAGTGCATTGTGCCCACCCATTCCATGGGAGAGCTTGTAGACGGGACCATTGCAATCAAGCGCGTGGTCGGGAAGATGAAAGCCACAGAGAGCCATAAGACCGGCTCGATTGGGTGGCAGTTGGCCATCCCTGAGGAAGCGGGAGAGAATCACGCTTTCTAGCAGCCCACTGGCGCCGATGGTATGCCCGATGAAGGGCTTTAACAAATGCAAGCTGGGCCGCGCGCCCGGAAAACAACGGTTCAAATAGGCGGGATCCGCGATGGCCTGCACAGCCGTCCCCGTTGCATGGGGGCAAACGGCCGTAGGCTGGCCATGGAGCTGGATCGCCTTTTCCAATAGCTGAGGCGTGCGCCCGCCATCGGCGGGGATGCCCACGGGATCGCAAGCATCCGCATTGCAGCCATAGTGGAGCAGGCGGGAAAATGCGCCGTCGCGATGCTCGATGGCCATCGCTGCCGCGCCTTCCGCAGGGATAAAGCCCGCAGATCCAGAATGATAGGGATTCAGATTCAATGCATCGGCCAGGAGACCCGACGCAGCATAGTTATCCAATAACAAAGGAACCAAGGGCAGATCCACCGCGACCGCCAAGGCGCGAGGCGCTGCGCCCGACTGCACCAGCATCATCGCAATCCCAACTGCATCGAGCCCTGCAGAACAACCGCTGGCTAATACGTGGTTGGGTCCGGTAATTCCAAATTCAATAGTGATCGCGGATGCTGGCTCGCTATGAATGGTATTGCTCGCCGCCATCAATCGAAACGGTCGCCGTCCCGGCCATGGGCCTAGCCAGCCCGCCGCATTTCCCCGACTGGTGCCGACGACCAATGCCGCATCGCGCAGTTCATCAGCCCCCCAACCTGCGTCGGCGATCGCCTGGCGCGCAACGTGCAGCGCCGCCATCGTCGCAGGGCTCCACTTGCGGTTAAGTAATAGTGAACGCGGCTCGATCCATGCCGCAGGTTGCGCCGCGTGGGGGCTTTGCTCACCTAGCAGTTTCCCCAATCTCTGGAATGGCACATGCTGCCCCAGCACTGCTTGATGATGCGCTGAAACATCCGCACCTAAAGCAGAAAGCGCGCCGAGGCCAGTGATCGAAAGAGAAGAGTGGATAGACACGGGGTATCAAGTCGGGAAACCCCCGCAATCCTAAATTGCCTGAAGTTTATAAAGTGATCTGTGCGCCGAGCTCGACCACGCGTCCAGGAGGAAGCTGGAAATAGGCGGTCGCGGAAGAAGCATTGCGGGCCATCACCGCGAAGAGTGACATGCGCAGACGATCGATAAAGGTCGCCTTTTTGCCGACACCGTAGGTTTCGCGGCCGAGAAAATACGTCGCCTTGCCCGGCTGGAAGCGGGCGGTTTCCGGCATCCGAAGTTTCAGCGCGGTTGGCACGTCGGGAGTCTCCGCGAAGCCAAAACGCAGGGTGACGCGGTTCACGCCGTCGCCCAGATCCTCGAAATCCAACATCTCGTTCACATTTGCCCGCGGTTCGTCGAGCGTCGCCACATGCAGCAGAATCACGCGCTCGTGGAGGACTTGGTTGTGCTTCAAGTTATGCAGCAGCGCGGTGGGGACTTGCAGCCCCTTGCCACTCATATAAATCGCAGTCCCTGAAACTCGGTGAATTTTGCCTTTGTGCAAATCCTTCAGCAGCACGTCGATCGGCAGCGAGTCTTGTAGTATCCTGGCATACAGACGTCTGCGACCCCAGATCCAGATCAGCATGATCGACATCACCGTGCCCGCGACCACCAGTGGCAGCCAGCCCCACGGATAGATTTTCAAGGCGTTCGCCGCTAGGAAGGCTCCATCAATCACCATGAATAGCGCGGTGACCAATCCCGCCTTAAACCTCGACCATCCCCACACCGTGTGAGCAGCCGAAAAGAACAACAAGGAGGTGATAGTCATGGTCAGCGAAATCGCCACACCATAGGCACCCGCCAATTCCGAGGAGGTCTTAAACAGGATCACTAACAAGATACAGGCAACCGCGAGAATGTGATTTACCACGGGTACGTACACTTGCCCGATCGAATGCTCGGACGTGTGGAGAATCCGCACCCGCGACAGGCAGCCTAACTGCACTGCCTGCGTGGTGAGCGAAAAAGCTCCCGAGATCAGCGCTTGGCTGGCGATAATCGCCGCACCGGTCGCCAAGATCGTCAGCGGCAGTTGTAGAAAATCGGGTGCAAGCAGGAAAAACGGACTGCGGATCGCCGACGGATCTGCGGTCAACAGCGCCGCTTGGCCTAAGTAGTTCAGCACCAAGGCTGGCAGTACCACCCAGAACCAGCCCACGCGGATCGGGCGTGTGCCAAAGTGGCCAAGGTCGGCGTAAAGCGCCTCGCCGCCCGTCACCGCGAGGAAAACTGCGGCCAACAGGGGAAATGCATGTTTCCATTCACGAACAAGAAACGCGCAACCTTCCCACGGGCTCATGGCCCACAAAATTTGCGGATGTGCTGACAAGGCTCGCACACCGAGAGCTGCGATTGAAAAAAACCACATCATCCCGACGGGTCCGAAAAATTTACCCACAAATCCTGTACCGAACTTCTGGATCGAAAACAGCCCGGCCAAAATCAACACCGCCAGCGGCACGGTCCAATGCGCCAGCCAAGGCGCACTTACCGACAGACCTTCCACCGCACTGAGAACGGAGATCGCAGGCGTCAGCATCCCGTCGGCATAAATCAACGCCGCACCCGCCAGACCGAGTATCAAAATCTTCTTAGGATCGGGCTCGCCCAACCCTCGAATTGCGCCGCGGATCAATGTGGAAAGCGCCAAAATCCCGCCCTCGCCCTTGTTGTCGAGTTTGAGAATGATGAACAGGTACTTGGCAGAAACCACTAACAGCAGCGACCAAACGATCAACGACGCCGCGCCTAACAAGTTAGCGGGATTGATCGGCGCACCATGGTGACCCGCGAAACATTCGCGGAATGCATAAAGCGGGCTTGTTCCGATATCACCGAAAACAATACCCAAGGCTGCGATGGTGGTCACCGCAAGGTGAGGTCTATGGCCGGAATGGCCTTCGTGAGATTTAGTCATCGTCGCAAAGCAGGTCGCCCGCAGACGCTTCAAAGCATTTCCGCGATCCGCTGGCTAGCGAATTCACACCACCCACCGGCCCCGCATAATGTTGATCATAGGTCTTGGCGCGGCCACCCCACGGGCACATTCTAACGCACTACTTTCGAATGAGCACAGTTTTGGAAACCCTCGATGGCGGCACCCGCTATCTCGAAAAACGAGGCATCGACGACGCCCGCCGCAACATGCAAATGCTGGTGGCACGCCAACTCGGTTGCACGCGGATGGATCTTTACCTCCAATTCGACCGCCCCATGGAGGAGTCAGACCTCTTGCCGCTGCGCGAGGCCTTGAAAAAAAGAGGCGAAGGCATCCCGCTCCAACACCTGCTAGGCACTGTCTTTTTTCACAAACACGAATTCAAAACCGACGCCCGCGCTCTGATCCCGCGCCCCGAAACCGAGGAACTCGCCGAATGGATCCTCAGTTGGGAGTTCCCCAATGACCTTCAGATTCTCGACATGGGCTGCGGCTCCGGCGTGCTCGGCCTTAGCCTCGCCGCCGCCAGGCCCGCCTGGAATATCACCTTGGCCGATGTCTCGCCAGACGCTCTCGCTCTTGCCCAGGAAAATGCGGCTTCCTTGGAAATTCCCAACGTCGCGTTTGTTTATAGCGATCTATTCAGCTCCATCGACGGTCTTTATGACGGGATCGTGGCCAATCTCCCCTACATTCCTGAAAGCGAACGCGCCACCCTCACCCGTGAGGTCATGCACGACCCCGCGCTGGCCTTGTTCAGTGGAACCGATGGTCTGGATCTGATCCGTCGCTTCATTCCCGCCGCTTTCACGCATCTAAAACCGGGCGGTTGGCTGGTTTTGGAAATCGGACATGATCAGGCTTCACAGGTTCGAGAAATTTTACAAAGCTCCTCCTTTACCGCCATCGAAGTCAAAACTGACCTCTCAGGAGTCGCCCGTTTTCCCTTCGCCAAGCGCGCCTGAGCCTCCACTTTCTCCAATTTTAAATCTCAACTTTCGTCATTCTTCATGGATAAACTTGTCGTTCACGGCGGTGCCACCCTGCGCGGGGCTATTAACATTTCAGGCTCAAAAAACGCTTCACTGCCGATTCTCGCCGCCACCCTGCTGACGGGCGAAGACTGCATCATCCGCCGCGTGCCCGACGTCTCGGATACAAACTACATGATCCAAATCCTCAGCGCACTGGGCGCGGATGTGGAGCGTTCATCGGGCACTGTCCGCGCAACCTGCGCTGATGTGAGCGATCAAGCGCCGTATGAACTGGTCCGTCGCATGCGTGCTTCGATCTGTGTGATGGGGCCGCTTCTCGCCCGCAAAGGCCGCTGCGTGGTATCCCTTCCCGGTGGCTGCGTCATTGGCGACCGTCCTGTGGACCTTCACTTGCGGGGACTCGAAGCGCTCGGCGCCAAAATCGAATTCGAAGGCGGCAACATCACCCTCACCGCCAAAGACGGTCTGCGGGGCGCGGAAATCGATCTGCGCGGCACCCACGGTCCGACGGTTCTCGGGACGGACAACGTCATGATGGCAGCCACCTTGGCCGAGGGAATCACCATCATTGAATCCGCCGCCGCTGAGCCCGAAGTTCTCGATCTCGCCAATTTCCTCAACTCCATGGGCGCCAAAATTACCGGTGCCGGCACCCGCCGCATCGTCATCGAAGGGGTGAAAGAGCTCCACGGCGTCGAACACACAGTCATTCCCGACCGCATCGAGGCGGGCACCTTCATGGCTGCTGCCGCTCTTGCGGGCGATGGCGTCACCTTGCGCCGGGTTTGTCGCGAACACCTCAAGGCCATCACTGCCGCCATTGAGCAATCCGGCCACCGCATCGACTTTAACGAAGCAGGCGACGTCTGCACCGTCCACCGCAACGAAATGACCCAAGGCGTCAACCTAGTGACAGCCCCCTATCCTGGCTACCCTACCGACATGCAGGCCCAGATGACCGCCCTTCTTGCGACCACTCCTGGCATCAGC
>Ga0194063_10000867_pt1 | contig 20758 bp, 22 predicted proteins | sample SepL3720m_MetaG_FD_155459 | JGI IMG/M metagenome (GOLD analysis project Ga0194063, IMG submission 155459) | Anoxic zone freshwater microbial communities from boreal shield lake in IISD Experimental Lakes Area, Ontario, Canada - Sep2016-L373-20m | ecosystem: Environmental > Aquatic > Freshwater...
TGAGGAGGATTCTTGGGCTTATTGCGAGGAACTTCGTTCACACCACATCCCCATGCGATAGATACCTCGTAAGGGGCGGTTTGGCATTCGGTCCAGTAGTTCATGGACGCGAGATCACGGAGATGGAAAGTTCCGAATTCGCGAATAAACCTCTATACCTTGACAGGCTCCTTTTCGGATTGCCTATGATTCAAGCGTTTCTGGCTGAGAGTAAGGCACCCCACATTCGGCATTTACGTTGATGAGTCAGCACGCACATTCGGATTCCAGGAAGCAACAAGTTTTCAAGGCACCTGGTGGGATTGGCTCCATGATGCAGAGGCCGAAGACAGAGAACTCAAGCGCGATCTTTCACGGCAGTTGAATCACTATTTTGATTGGTTTGAGAGTAACAGCGAGCGTTTCGAATATCCGAGAGAATCCATCGAAAGACACAGATTGCTTGCGCTTCAATACTTGCAAACAGATGAACAAGGGGAGGGTCAACTACCGTTTCAAAGAATACAGCCGCACAATATCGCGTGGACGGGCGATGAGGATCTGATGATTCTGAACGTGTGATTCCTCAAGGACTCGCCAAAGTTTCGGGGTGTCTTGGTTCGACTCAAGAATATGCTGGTCGCTGGTCAGGAGCATGTCGCATCCCTTCAGCGCGGCCTCGGCCAGAAAGGTGGCGTCATTCTCCTCCTCGTGCGGGAGGATGCTTTTCATCCTCAATTTCAAGCTGATTTCGGATGCAATCCCCCTTTCAACCGGGGACATCGCAAGTGGTGTGTATCCACGGCGCAAAAGCTGCATGAGTGCGCCAGTGGCGAGGGAGCGACGGTGTTCTGAATCGCCGTTCTCCGAAAGCCATGCGATTTCCTGGGTGACGGTTTCCGTAACGACAAATTGCACCCGCGCAATCCGCTTGCGAATGACTGCCAGCGCATCAAGAACATCGGGTTCCTGATCTTCTTCGTCCATCAGGACGTTGGCATCAACGGCGACGCGCAACGGTTTCTTCTGCCCCCGCGTGTTTGTGGTAGATCAACCGCATGGCGGCGGCGGTGAGATCCATACGCGCTTGGTCGGAGAGTTTGTTGCAAGCCTTGCGGGCCTCGGCTGCGTATTTCGTGCCCGTGCTCGCGGCCTGTTTTTTCAGGGTGGCGTTCATGCTCCGAAGTAATTTCGTCGGAGGCGGTATCAAATGCAAGATCGAAGTCGTGCGCTGCGATTCCGGCCTTGGACATTGGAGATTCCTTGTTGGGTGTTGGATATTCTTCCGATCCCCTCTTTTCTCCGTCGTCAGCAAGACATGGGCAGGATGCCCATGCCACGATTTTCAGCAAAACTGCCAGTATTGGACGGGACGCCCGTACCCCCTGAGCTTTCGCATCTTACACGCTTTCCTTGCACGTCAGGATGTCGGTCTTACGACGTGCGGAACATGAAACCTGTGAGCAGGCGGGTGAGGACAACTTCTTCCGAGCCCTGGCTGGTGACCAGTTGGAGGTTGGCCTCGGCGCAGCCCTGGAACGCGCGGAACAGCTCGGCGGTGGTGTAGTGGACGGAATTTCTTGCCGCGATCCCGAGGGGATATGTGTTCAGAGTGCCGTCCTTTTTCCTTGGCAGGTGCTCGATGTCCGAGGGCTTGAGCCGGTTGAGCATCGAGGCGAAGAACTGCGGCTGGCTGGGCGGTTGGAGGCGGTGGCGCGCGAGGAGATCTTTGATCACGAGAAGATTCCTGACGGTCGGCACGATCGAGGCGAGAAGGATCCCGATGCCGGATTCCCGCTGCCGCAGGAGCTGGGAAAGCGTGTCGAGCGCCAGGCCGATGTCGCGCGAGGCAATCGCATTCCCGATGTCAAAAATCCCGCTCTCGCGGGTCGCCGGAACCAGCGCGCGCACGTCCCGGGCCTCGATCGGATGCCCCGGCCCGAACGAGGTTTCCATTTTGTCGAGCTCGTTGTCGAGCTGGCCGGAGTCGAGCCCGATCCGCGCCGCGAGCACCTCGATCGCCTCGTGAGAAATTTTGAGCCCGCGCTCGTGGACCTTCGTGGCCGTCCAGGTGATGATCTCCTCCTCGCCCGTGCCGAACCCGAGCGTCGGCTTGTCGTGGAGGGCGGTCTTGCAGAGCTTCGTGAGCTGCTTGTAGCCCGTGCGGACTTTGTAGGGGTCGATCGCGCTCATCAAAAAACTCACGCCGCCGGGCATCGGCTGCTTGAGGATCTCGCAGAGCCCCTCGAGCGCCGAGAGCACGGATTCCGAATTTCCAGTGACCGTGTTGCTCAGGAACGTCGCGCTCTTGAGCCAGATGAGCTTCGTGCCGCCGAGGAACGGCATCGTCTGCAATGCCTGGCAGGTGTCGTGGATTTTTGAGACGGCCGCATCCACCGTGTCCACCGCGCCGTCAATCGTCTCGAGCCCGAAGGCGTCCGCCCCGGGCGCGATCTGCGCCGCGAGCGCCACGGCCGCCTTTTTTACGGCGGCCTCGTCGGATCCGGCGATGAAGTGCTTCGATGTCATGCGACTTTCCTCCGGCGTGTGACGAGGAGGCAGGACGCGACGAAGGTCACCGCGCAGAACCCCAGCGTGACAAGCAGTGAAACCCCGAGCGACGGCACCCCGGCTGCCGACTGCCCGCCGAGCGATTCCCGGATCGCCGAAACTCCGTAGGTGACCGGGTTGAGCGCCCCGAGCCAGCCGATGACCGAGTTGCCCGCGGGCAAAGGAAACAGCGCGCCGGAAACCATCCAGAGCGGCATCAGCACGACATTCATGATCGCATGGAACCCCTGCGTCGAGTCCATCGGCCAGGCGACCAGAAACCCGAGCCCGGTCATGCTGAACCCGACGAGCACAAACGCCGCGACCAGCGCGGGAAGCAGGTGCGGCGGGAACGAGACGCCGGCAAACGGCGCCAGCACGCAGAACAGCGCCGCCTGCCCGACCGCCAGCGTCGCCCCGCCAAAAAATTTTCCGAGCACGATGGCGGCGGGCGCGACCGGCGCCACGAGCACGCCCTGCAGGAACCCCTCGCGCCGGTCCTCGATGACCGAGATCGTCGAAAAAATCGCGGTGAAGAGCATGATCAGCACGAGCGTGCCGGGAAAAAAATAGGTGAGGTAGGAAACCGCTTCGCCGCCTTCCGGCCGGAACGACGGGCCGAACCCGGCGCCCAGAAGCACCCAGAAGACGAACGGGGTGACGAGCGCGCTGACGATGCGGTTCCTCTGGCGCAGGAAGCGCACGACATCGCGGTGCCAGAGCGCTGCGGCGGGCCGCCAAAGGTGGGTGTTATTCATGGAGTGTTGTCAACACGGGCGGGACGCCCGTGCCCCCTGTGCTCAGATTATTCATTGAGGCGCTTTCCGGTTTTGAAGAGGAAGACATCTTCGAGGGTGGGCTTCGAGATCGTGGTGGATTCGACGGCTTCGGGTTTTGCGGACGCGAGCCGGGCGGCGACGGCATGCGCTCCGGCTGCGGACGCCCGCACCTCGCCATCGAGCGCGTGCGGGGAAAGCCCGCATTCGTTTTTCAAAAACTCCGAGACGCCACCCGGGTCGCCCGTGGCGACGCGGAGGATCTCCGGCCCCGCCTCTGCAAGCAGGACGGACGGCGGGCCGGAGATCCTCGCAGACGAGACGCCCGCCGCACATGATGCCGACGCGATCCGCGCGCGCCGACTCGTCCATGAGGTGGCTCGTGAAGACAACCGTCATGCCGTGCGCGGCGCGAAGGTTTCCAAGGAGGGCCCAGAGATCCATGCGCGCCGTGGGATCGAGCCCGGTCGAGGGCTCGTCCAGAAGAAGGATCTCCGGGCGCGTGAGAAGGCACTTCGCGATTTCCACGCGCCGCTGCTGCCCGCCGGAGAGCGTCTCCACAAGGCTTCCGATTTTGTCTTCAAGCCGCAGGGCGCCGACGAGCTCGGCGATCCGGGCTTTGAGCGGCGCGCCGTGCATCCCGTAAAGCGCTCCCCCATAGGCGAGGTTCTCCCGCACGGTCAGCTTGCCGTCGAGGCTCGGCGACTGGAAAACAACCCCGATCTTCGCGCGCACCGAGTCCGGCGCACGGACGGCATCGCACCCGCCGACCATCGCGGTGCCCGCGTCGGGCGCGATCAATGTGGTCAGGATCCGAAAGAGCGTGGTCTTCCCGCTCCCGTTCGGCCCGAGCAGCGCGAAGAGCTCGCCCGACGGGATCTTCAGATCCAGCCCGTGCAGAACGGTCAGCCCCCCGAACTTTTTCACGATCCCTCTGGCGACGATGGCATTCATTCTGATTCCGGCGGAACCCTCGCAAATCATCCGCGCAGATGCGAACGAAAAAATCCCGCGAGCCGGTCCTCCCGCCACGGAGGCGGCTGCCAGCAAACGTCGACGCCGCGCCCGAAGGAAATGCCCTGATCCGAATGACGCTCTAAATTTCAAGCGGGTTTGGGATGCAGCCCCGTTGGGGCTTAAGCGCCCTTCTGGGCCGACCCGAATGCCGCTAAGTTAAGCCAGAGTAGAACAAGCGTCCCGCTTGTTTTCTCCGGCAGGACGGCAACCGGGACGGTCGCCCTACCATCCCGAACTGCGCTTAAGCGGCATTCGTATCGGATACCTTGTTATGTATCCTCACTGGGGTCGCAGGTTTTTTTTAAGCTCCTCGACGGCGGTTCTCGGGCGGAGGACGGGTTTTTTTCCGAGCTCCTTGTGGTCGATGTCATCCGGGACGCCAGCCGCGTTGACGAGGCCCTCTTCTTCCGGCGGGAGAAACGTTTTGAAGCGCTGCTTGTCGATCGACTTCATGTAGGCCTCGTGGGCGGAGACCTTGCCGGCGACGAGTTGTTCCCAGATCGCGTCGTCCATGAACTGCATCCCTTCGCCCTTGCCGCCGACAATGACGTCCTGGAGTTTTTGGGTGGCTCCCTCGCGGACGATTGCCGAGACCGCGCTGTTGACGATGAGGATTTCGTTGACGGCGACTCGCCCGCTGACGTCCTGACGTTTCATGAGGAGCTGGGCGACGACCCCGCGGAGCGAGGCGGCGAGCATCGTGCGCACCTGCGCCTGCTGGTCGCTCGGGAAAACGTCGATCATGCGGTCCACGGTTTTCCGGGAGTTGTTCGTGTGGAGGGTTCCGAAGACGAGGAGGCCGGTTTCGGCGGCGGTGAGAGCGAGCGAGATCGTCTCGAGGTCGCGCATTTCGCCGACGAGGACGATGTCGGCGTCCTCGCGCAGGGCGGCCTTGAGACCGATCGGGAACGAGGGCGCGTGCTCGGGCACCTCGCGCTGCGTGATGATGCTCATTTTGTTCCGGTGCACGAATTCGATCGGTTCCTCGATCGTCACGATATGGCGGGAGAAGTTCGTGTTGATGTAGTCGATGAGCGCCGCGAGGGTGGTGCTCTTGCCGGAACCGGTCGGTCCGGTGACGAGCACGATGCCGCCGCGCATGTGTCCGAACGTCTTGATGACCGAAGGCACGCCGAGCTCCTCGAGCGTCTTGATTTTTGTGGGGATGATCCGGAAGACGGCGCCGTAGCCGTTCGTCTGCTTGAGGTAGTTGCAGCGGAACCGGGTATCCTCGTCCATCTCGTAGGCGAAATCCAGATCGCCGGTTTCCTCGAGTTTCTGCCACCGCCGGTCGCCGCAGATCTCGTGCAGCATGAACGCCATCTCCTCGTGGGTGAGCACCTCCTCGCGGATGGGGACGATTTCGCCGTGGCGGCGGATCTTCGGCGGCTGCCCCTCTCCGAGGTGGAGATCCGACGCGCCGGTTTCGATGAGGATCTGAAAAAACTGGTTGATGTAAGCCATGTCAGCGGTGCCCTGTGATCTGCATCATCTGGTTTTTCTGCTCGGCGCGGTAAACCGCCTCCTCGGAGGAGATGATTCCTTTTTCGAAGAGCTCCTGCAGCGAGTCGTCCATGAGCCGCATGCCGAGCTTGCGCCCGGTCTGGATGATGCCCGGGAGCATGAACGTCTTCGACTCGCGGATGACATTGCCGACGGCCGGCGTGTTCATGAGGATCTCGATCGCGAGCGCGCGGCCGGTTCCGTCGACCCGCGGGACGAGCTGCTGGGAAATCACGCCGCGGAGGGATTCGCTGACCATGATGCGAATCTGGTCGCGCTGATCGGTCGGGAAGACATCGAGCACGCGGTCGAGCGTGCGGGCGGCGTTGCTGGTGTGGAGGGTGCCGAGCACGAGGTGGCCGGTTTCGGACGCGGTGATCGCGAGCTGGATCGTCTCGAGGTCGCGCATTTCCCCGACCATGATGACGTCGGGATCCTCGCGCAGGGCACCGCGCAGCGCGTTGCCGAAGGATTTCGTGTGGGTGTGGACTTCCCGCTGGGTGACGTGGCAGCCTTTGGAAGGGATCACGTATTCGATCGGGTCTTCGAGCGTGATGATGTGGTCGCTGCGGTCGCGGTTGATCTCGTCAACCAGCGCGGCCAGGGTGGTGCTCTTGCCGCTGCCCACCGAACCGGTCACGAGGACGAGCCCGTTCTGGTATTGGGTGAGGAGCTTGAGCTGCGGAGGCAGGCCGAGCTCGTCCATCGAGCGCACGCGGCTGTTGATGATGCGGAAAACGAGGTCGTAGCCGGTCCGCTGGCGGACGACGCTGGTGCGGAAGCGGCCCAGGGTGTTCGAGTAGGCGAAATCCACATCCCCGCGCTCGATCAACTGGTGCTGCTGCTTTTCATCCAAGAATCCCATTGCGAGGCGCTCGGTGTCCTCGGCGGTGAGGACGGGAGCCTGCCGCCAGATCGGCTCCAAGATGCCGAACCGGCGCCAGATCGGCTTCGAATTGACGCTGAGGTGGACATCCGAGGCGTCCGACTCCTTGCCGACGACGAGGTATTGATCCACATGCTCGAGCGTGTGCGCCTCCTGCTGGGCGCCGACTGCGATCGGGGCGGATTCCTGACTTGCCATGGAATGCGTTTATCAGCCGCGCGCTCCGCCGTCCAAGCCTTTCCTTGTAGAAAAGTTTGTTTAAGGCTTTCGGGTTCGGGGCTGCTGGGCGGGGCGCTACTTGCTGGCCGGAATCGGCTCCAGAGGGGTCAGAGCCTTCGAGAGCGAGACCAGGCCCTTGTATTTTTTTCCGGATTTTTTGACCATGCCGCGGGAGACGAGATTCTGGAGTTTCTCGTAGGCGCGGAGCCGGAGCATTTCCTCGCCGCCGCTCGCGGCGTTCCGGGCGCGGAGCCGTTCGTGAACGACATCAAAAAGCTGCTTGAACTCGAACGAGCTCTTTTTTGTGAGCACGGCGACCAATTCCTCGGTCACCAAATCCGGCAGGCGACGGGAGAAGGCACTTTTCCTTTGCATAAGCATAAGAATGAGAATGTAGCACAGGAACGGCTGGATTGCCAGCCCTATTTTTCAGCAGTTTTCCGATTCAGACGTTTCCGCAGATGGCGACTTCGAGGCCGAGCGCGTTCATGGCGGAGGCCTTCGCGTAGAGGGCGCGCTTGGCGGCGGCTTTTCCCGGGGCGTAGGCGACCTGGATGTGGTTGCTCTTGTGGCGGGCCATCATCTGGTCGCGGGAGACGCCCTTGAGGACGGCGTGCATGATCGGCCACTGGGAGGTGGTGAGGTTCCAGCGGTCCTCGGTTTCCGCCAGCGGAAGCTCGACGACCTCGGCGAGGCCGGTGTCGAATTTCAGTTTTCCGTCGGCGACGAAGACCCGGCTCCAGACGATCCAGCCCGGCTTGCTGATGCCTTTGAGCGTGCCGCCGCCGAGGCGGAAATACATTGCCGGCTGGCGTTCGCTTGTGGTTCCGGCCCATCCGCCGATGAAATGTTCCGGCGGTGCGGCGCCGCTGATGAGGAAGACCCACACGTATTCGTCGAGTTTTCCGTCGGAATATTGGCGGCCCCAGCGCAGGTCGTGAAGGGTGTTTTCCGGGGCGTATCCGAGCTCGCGCCAGATCCGGTTGGTGATGAGCCCGTCGAGGCCGGCGCACTCGTCCACCTCGTTGAAGTGGGGGATCGCCTCGCCCGGGAAGAGCTCGCGGCCGTCCTCGGAATAAACCGGCGGGCGGTCCACATTGTTGAGCGTGCCCTCGACGAGGTCGGATGCGGGGGCGAGATCCTTGAGGCCCTGCTGGTATTGGATGCCGATCGTGGCGCATCCGAACTCGTCGGCGATGCGGACCGCCGCGACATACATTTTGCACTGCTGGAGGATCTGGTGTTCGGTGAGGTCGGATTCCTCGTTGCCGCCGAGGCGGAACTGCAGGCCCTTTCCTTTATACCAGTTAAAGACGGCCCATGCCTCGTCATCGCGGATCGCGAGCATCTTCGCGTAGAGCGACGACTGGCTGAGGCGTTCCTTATAGACCCCGGTCTCGTGGAGGAGCTCGTCGGGGATGATCCCATTATACATCCCCATGCACCCCTCGTCGAAGACCCCCATGATCGCTTTTTCTTTGCGGAGCTTGCGCGCAAATTTTTTGCCGAGGGCGGCGGCGCTGTCCGGCACGTCCGCCTTTTTGAACGGGATGGCATGCGATTCGTCGTGCCGGATTTTCCCTTTTTTCAGCCAGCGGCGGAGGCCGTCGAGGAAAAAGCTGTCGGTGAAATCCTCGCTCCAGAGCGTGCTGTAATTGACCCCGGCCTTGGTGAGCGAGCCGTTGAGGTTGAGCATGCCGACGAGGCCCGGCCAGGTGCCGCTCCAGTTGGCGAGCGTGAGGATCGGCCCTTTGTGGGAGAGGAGCCCGGGGAGGAGGTGGTGGCTGTATTGCCAGACCGCCTCGGCCACGATCAGCGGCGCGTCGGGCGGAATATCGCGGAAGACCTGCATGCCGTATTTCTGGCTGTCGATGAACCCGTGACCTTTGGCGGGATCGAACGCGTGAGCGCGCTGGACCGACCAGCCTTCTTTTTCGAGGGCCCCGGCGATCTGTTTTTCCATTGCGGCTTGCGCCGGTTCACATTTTTGGTTTGCCGAGGTGCGGAGGTCGCCGTTGGCGACGAGGTAGATGGTGTTCATAAAAACAAATTGGAGATTGGTTTATAGCGGCCGCCTGTCCAAAATAAAACAAATTCTTTATGCCGCGCTTTTCACCATCCCTGCGATCCTGGGCCGAGGTCGATCTCGCCGCGCTGCGGCACAATCTGGCCCTGGTGCGGCGGATGGTCGGGCCACGTCCGGAGATCCTTGCCGTGGTGAAGGCCGACGCCTACGGGCACGGGGTCGGGCCGGTTGTGCGCGCGCTCGCCCCCGACGCCGCGATTTTCGGCGTGGCGAATCTCACGGAAGCCCGCGCCGTGCTCGAGGCAGGAACCGGGCGCGACATCATGATTCTGAGCCCGTGCCTTCCGTCCGAGCGCGCGGGGGCGGTGGAGGGCGGGTTCATCGTCACGGTTTCCAGCGCGGAGGAGGCGCGGAGCTTTGCGGGCTGCGGCGACGCCCGGGTGAATTTCAAAGTGGATACCGGGATGGGTCGGGTTGGTGCCTCGCGGGATCAGGCGGAGCACGAGCTGCGGCAGATGGCGGGCAAAGTCCGCATCCACAGCATCTCAACCCACCTGCCCAGCGTGGACGAGGACGAGGAGTTCACGCGCCGCCAGCTCGAGTCGTTCTCCGTCTTGACGGAAGCCCTGCGGGAAGCGGCACCGGAAGCGAAAATTCACTCGCTCAACAGCGCAGGGATCGCACGGTTTCCCGAACACGCTGCCGACATCGTCCGCGCCGGGCTGATCCTCTACGGCAGTTCGCCGCTGCCGGAAATCGCGCGCCAGTGCCAACCTGCGCTCACATGGAAAACCCGGGTCTCCCTCGTGAGAGACCTGCCCGCCGGCGCGGGCGTGAGCTACGGGCGCACGTTCCTCACCGAGCGCCCGACCCGCACCGCCGTCCTCGCCGCGGGCTACGCCGACGGATTCCCGCGCCAGGTTTCCGGCAGGGGTGCCTGCGTCCTGATCCGGGGCGCGCGATGCCCGGTGCTCGGGCGGGTGACCATGGATCAAATCGTCGTGGACGTGACCGCGGCCGGAGAAATCGAAGCCGGCGAGGAAGCGGTCATCATTGGAAAGCAGGGCGTCGAATCGATCACCGCCGAGGAACTCGCCGCGCAGGCCGGCACCATCTCGTGGCACATCCTCACCGGCATCACCGGCCGCGTCGCAAGGATCAGCCCCTGATATCGCGGGACGGCCGCCCGAGCTCGGGCAGCGCGCTGCAGCACAGGCGGGTGCGCTATTGGAAAAACTCCGCGATATCGGGCTGGCGGACAAATTTCCGGATGGCGGCGAGGGCGACGAGGTAGGTGAGAGACGAGACGGCGGGAATGGAGGCCCAAGCCGACATGTAGCGCTGAATGGTGCCAACGTAGAAGTGGCATCTTGCGGCTTTCCCCAGACAAATCCAAGCGGCAAGATGCCGCTTCTGCATCCCAAACCGCTCTGAAGTTAGCACCATCCGCAATTCAGACATCCTGACGTGCGGGGAAAGCTGGTGAGCCGATCCTTGGTAGGGACGGATCGCCGAGCCGTCCGACTTCTCTCGACGGACGCCTCGGCAAAACCAGCGCGATAGCGCAACGAAAACAATGGGCAGGTAGAACGTTTGGCCGGGAAGGCAACCATAGCGCAGCGGAGAAGGCGTCCCTACCATCGCGGGTTGGGGTCATCCGTTTTCCTCGCTCCCTCATTTTCCTGGATGACACATCAGGATGTCTGAATATACCGGGCAGGATGTTGAGTTTTCCGAGCCCGCCGACCGCGTCGCTCACTCCGCACCTGCCGACGCGAAGATCAGAAAATACAACAAGGACATCGTGCTGATTAGGATCTGACTGCGGCCGCGCCGTGGAGCGCGTAGTAGGCGGCGCCGATGAGCGCCGCCTGGTCGTTGAGGATCACCATCACCGGCGTGCTTTCCAGAAGCGAGGAGAGCCGGCCCTTGTCGTTGAATGCGTGGAGGAACGCGACGCTCTGGATGTGGGTGAGCATTTTGGCGGGAACCCCGCCGCCGAGATACACGCCGCCCGTGGCCATCGTCTTGAGCGCCATGTTGCTGGCTTCGGCCCCGAGGCAGCCGACAAATATTTCCAGTGTCTGCACGCACATCGGGCAGGCCCCGGAGTCGGCAAATTTCGAGATGACGCGGTTCGGGTCGGCGGTCTGCATTTCGGCGGCGACGGCGGGGAGTTCCCTGCCGCGTCCGGTTTCGCGGAGAAAATGATAAATATTTTCGATTCCCATGCCGGAAGCCACGCGCTCCGAGCTGACATGGCCGAACTGTTTCATCAGGTATTCGAGGAGGGAGATCTCGAGCGCGCTGCGCGGAGCGAAATCAGCGTGGCCACCCTCGCACGCCCAGACGTGATACCGCTTCCCGTCCCAGAACATTCCGGCCTCCCCGAGCCCGGTTCCGGGGGAAACCACGCAGCGGTTTCCCGCGGCATCCGGCGCGCCCTTTTGGACGACCGCGAAATCCTCCGCTTTCAGGTGGGGGATTCCGTAGGCATTCGCGGCCAGGTCGTTGAGCACCGCGACGTGCGGGATTTTAAACTCCTCGGAAATCTCGGCCGCGTCCACCCCCCAGCTCAGGTTCGTCGGCTTTGCGCGGCCGTTGTGAACCGGTCCCGGAATGCCGAATGCGGCCGCCAGAATCGGGCGCTCGTCCTCGGCCAGATACTCGCGGAGAATCGCGTTGAGCCCGGCATACGAGGCGCTCGGATATCGCTGGCTGCGGACCAGCACCAACTCGCTCCCGACGACGCGCAGCGTGGCCAGGCTGGCTTTTGTCCCACCGATATCGCCTGCAAGAATGTAAGGAGAAAGCGGCATGTTTCGGAACCGATCCAAGATACCGGCGGAGGGTCTCGAACCCACACTCCCGAAGGAACACGATTTTGAGTCGTGCGCGTCTGCCAATTCCGCCACGCCGGCTTACAGGTAAATTAAAGGAAAATTGATCCGTTCATAAGAAATATATTGTGCTTGTGCTAGAGATTGTGCTAGAGAAGCACCATGAAACGCACCGAACCGCCCTGCAAAGCGGACGCCGAAAAAAGAAGCTCTAGCACAAACTATCACAGTCCGCAGTTTACTGCCGCCCGCGATTCGCGCAATCGCAAAGTGAAGGGGCTCTTGATTCGCAATGGCCGGTTCTATGCACAGCTTTGGGTTGACCGTGGAGACGGCAAGAAGACTGCCCGGAAATTCCCGCTGCGCTTGGAGGATGGTGGGGCGGTCGTCACGCTGACTGCCGCGCAAGGGGCCTTGGATGATCTGCGCCAGTCCCGGAAGCTCGACAAGTTGCCCGCCCCGGGCAGAAAGCCCAACCTGGCTGACTACATTGACCGATATTTTGCCAAGCCGACGATCCAACAGAAACGCCCGAACACACTGAAGGCAGAAAAGGTTTGCCTTGATGCCTGGAAAAAGGAGCTGGGATCCCTCCGCATTGACCGGGTGCGCACTCCGCAAATTTCCGCGTTCCTCGACAAGCTGCTGGCCGGCGGACGGCGCAAGGCTCGCACGGGAAATATTTATCTGACTTCCCTGCGCAATGTGCTCCGCTCCGCGAAGCGTGACGGGCTGGTGCGCGAGATTCCAGACATCGAGCGGCTGACACAGGAACCGCCGCCGAAACGCCGCCTTCTCGCGCTCTCCGAAGTGGAAAGCCTGCTGGCTGCCGCCGCCAAGTCGAAAAACGGGGATCTGCTTTCCGACTACCTGCGCTTTCTGGCTTACACCGGGGCGCGTGAAATGGAGGCTCTGCGGGTAAGCTGGGCGGATGTGGATTTCGAGCGGGAGATTGTGGCAATCGGTGCGGACGGCCTGAGCAAGAACCATGAGGAGCGGGCGGTTGACTTCAATTCCTCGCTGCGCTCCCTCTTGGCCGAGATGAAAGGCCGCAGAGATCCGGACTGCACCTTTCTCTTTCCGTCGCCACAGCGGGGCTCTCGCGACGAACACGCCCGCACGCTCAAGGAGAGCTTCCGCAAGGCGAGAGCGTCCGCGAAGTTGCCGGGGGTTGGCTTCCATCATCTTCGCGTGTTTTTCAGTTCTTGGGCGGTCATGGCCGGCATCGACTTTATGACCATCGCCCGATGGGTCGGACACAAGGATGGCGGGGTTCTCATTGGAAAAGTGTATGGCGATCTTGCCGATGATCATCGCAAACGCGCTGCGGAAAAGATGCGTTTTGGAATCAAGATCCTGCCCGCTCCGGATGCCAAAGGCGCACAAGCTGCATGAAAATCATTCAAATGTCCGCAAAACCCGTCATCCCGTCATTGGCGGGCCGCTGTTGCCTCTCCTACCCTGTGTTTATCAGGGTTTCCAGCCATTACGGGTTTCAAAAAATCCCGTCATGCAACCCTCATTTCCCGCCGGGAGCATAATAAATCCATTATACATTATTGTTATTATATGATGTTATGGATACAGGAAACACAATATCAAGCACTTACAAAAACGGCGAAAACCGCCACTCTGAGAGAAATCAACGACTTATGAAAACTGATCAAAAAACACCACTACTTGCCGCCCTCTTGGATGATGTCCAGGAGTTCTGCAAGGCTCGCCGGGGCCGCGTTGTCGCATTGGCCGATGTCCTTGGCGTGGCGCAATCGCAATGTTCCGCCTGGCTCTCCCGGAAATTCGAGCCTTCCGGGGAAGTGACCTTGCAAATTCAGGCTTGGTTATGGCGGGAGCGGGAAGCCGAGAAAGCCGAGCTGGCCGCGAGGATCGCCGCCGCCCCGCCCCGGCTCGCCGCTGCTTTGAAGGGGGCGAACAAATGAATTTGCTCAATAAATCCACCCTTGCCGAGGCGCTCAACCATGCGCCCGGCTATGTCAGCGCGATGCTCCGCGCTGGCTATCGGATGCGCTACGGAACATCGACCGATCTTCATCACGCCCTGACATGGTTGGAGTCTCATCCGGAGTTCCGTTCCTCCCACCAGTATCCGCGTGTCTCGAAAAAACCACCGCCCGAAAAAAACGCCCCGCCAAGGGCTCGCCTCCCGCGCAAGAAAAAGCCCGCTGCGGACTCGATACCAGCACCCACCGGGGCCACAAGAGCCCGAAAGAAAGGCGGGGTAGCTGTTACTATCCGCCTCGACCCCGAAATGGCTGATTTGCTTGATGGGATGTGGACGAACATCGGAGTGCGGGGTGACGTATTGCAGCGCAAGGGCGTCGTGCAATGGATTATTCACATGGCCCTTGGTGAATACGTCAGAACGGGGGTTTTTAGCGGGCCTGGCTGGATGATTGAGGATTTTCCGCCTGAGCTGATCGAAGCAAGAAAAGCCGGCGTTCCCTATTCCCCCGCCCCTCCCTCGCGGGATTCCGGGCCGATGCCGCGAAAAAGCATCCCGTTTCCTGGCAAGGATTGGCGCGTGAATGCGTGAAATTCCCGGCACGCATCAAAGCCTGCTCTGCGGGGGCGTGTATTTGCTTTGTGTGCGCGGATTCCAATAACAACGTTGTTATTGGGATTTTTTTATTCGGCGTTTCCTGCTCTTCCCCTCGTGTTCTGCGGAATCCTTTTTGACACCATGCAATCGGCATGGAAACCGACAAAATCCCATTAACCGCCCTGCCGCCTCTCGCGCTTGACCATTTCATATCGCAGAGTGGATTTTCACGAACAACCTGCTGGAGAATTCGGAAAAAAGGCTGGCTGAAAACCTTCGTTTGCGCTGGCAAACCATTCGTGACCCGCGCGGCAATTGCCGAGTTCAACGAAAGGGCCGAGCGCGGGGAATTCGCCGGCGTTGTGCTGCCCGCCGCCACTGCCGAAAAGAAATGAGCGAAGCAGCCATGATCGAAACACACGCGGAACGGCAATCGGAAATGTTCGCGGACTTCATTCCTGGGGCTGGTCTCCGCCTCCTGAAATCGCCGGATTGCGCAAAGCGAATTGCGATGGTGAAACTTTTAACGATGGCCTTCCGCCCTCACGGGAAACCCCTGGGCAGTTCTGCCGCCGTGGATGTTGCCCGCCTGCTTGGGGGAACATTCGACAACTCCGCGCGGCGGATATTCGCAATGGCGGCCGGCGTCCATAAATGGGGTTGGCTTCCTGCGGGGTGGGGCCCAGAAAAGGCGGCGATCGAAAAGGAAATGAGGGCGAACGTGGGAATCCTCCGCCGAGATCTGGCTGATGCGGACGAACGGTTGCGCCGCTTTGAGGAGTCGGGCAAATGAGCACGCCCCAGAAAACTCACCTGTTGGACTTTGGCCGGGCTGGCTGCGCCGCAGTCCGGCTGACATTCGCCCCGGATGAAATCGCCGCCGCCGTGGAGCTGCCAAAGGGATTGAACCGTAGAAACCGCCGCCACGTGCAATGCTGGGCCGACGAGATCTTCCGCGACCTGGAAGCAGATTCGCGCGGAATGCGGATCGCGGCGACGTGCAATGGGCGCGTGGTTGCCATCGGATCTGAAAGCAACGGAAAGGGGGTCGTGTTTTTCGCATGAGCGCGGATCGTTCCAACATCGAGGCCGCCAAGGAGCTGCTGCAGCTGCCCGCTTTGCTTCGCGTCTTGGGATTCACGCCCCCAGGCGGGGCAGAGGGTGGCAATATGCAGTCGCCATTCTCCAAAGGCCGGAAACAAAAAACGCCATCCTTTTCCATTTTTCGCAAGGGCGAGTCTTGGGGCTGGTGCGACCGATCCGGGGGAGAGGAACGCAAGGGCGATGAAATCACCTTCCTCGAAACCTTGGAGGGCCTGAGCCGGTCCGATGCTCTCCGCCGCTACCTCGCCCTTGCCGGGGTGGAAACTGCCCGCCCTGCCGCCGCTGTGCGCAAGGGCGGGGCCAAGGCAAAAACTCCCAATGACAACGTTGTCATTGGATTCCCGATTCCCAATAAAAGCGATTTTATTGGAACCTCGCCTGACAAAGTCACTACCCCAGACGTGGCCGGCGATGCCTTCAATTGGCCGGCAGCCGTGGAAAATTTCGGGCCGAAGCATATCGCGCACCTCTGCAAGTGGCGGGGATTTTCGCCGGCGTTTGTCGAGTGGTTGAAATCGCAATCCCTCGTGGGCGCAACTCGAGATGGGATCGCTTTCCCTGTCCACAATGAAGCCGGGGCGTTTGTCTCCGCGCACGTTCGCCCAAAGTCGGGCAAGTGGTTCTACACGCCGAAAAGCCGGGGCGTTCATCCGCTCATCATCGGCGACATCGCCGGCGCCGCAAAGGTCATGGTTTTTGAATCGCAATGGGATGCCTTCGCGGTCATGGACGTTGCCCGGTGGCACGAGGGGCCGCCCACTGGCTGTGCCGTGCTTGTGACCCGTGGGGCCGGGAACGGGAAATTTGCAGCCCGCGCCGCCGGCGCGGTCTATGCCTGGCCGCAGAATGACGAGGAAAAGAACGGGAGCCGAGCCGGTGAAAAATGGTTTGCCGAAGTCGTGGCGGCCGCACGCGGGCCGGTCTATCGAGTCGCCACACCGCCAGAATTTAATGATGCGAACGATTGGACGCGGGCGCGTCCGGTGGATGCCTGGTCTGCAATCGAGTGCGCGGTGATCGCTGAGAAGCCCGCCAAGGTGCCGGGGTCTGCAAAGGGCTCCGAGGAACCGCCCGCCGCGCCTCCCCGCCCGCCGTTTGATCCTGAGAAAACGCTTGCGGACGTTGATCTGTATTGGCTGAACGGCTCCCCCTCGTATTTCTTGCGGGGAAAAGATCGAGGCCGCGAGAGGTTTCTTGAAATGGGGGCATCGGAAGTGCGCCGAAAATTGCGGAAACTCGGCTTGCGGGTGAAGCCGGATCCGGAAGCGGGCGAATGCGTTTCGCAGGTTGACAGCGTGCTGGATGCCGCTACGGAATCGCGAGTTGTTGACCTGGCCGCAAGCATCGGCGGCACTCGTGCCGGGGTCTATGATCTTCCCGGCGGTCGTGTGCTTGTGCGCGAGTCTCCCCGATTGATCGAGCCCGCCCCCGGCGACTTCAAAACCATTGATGACTTTCTCACGGCCCTGCTTGGCGAGGATGTGACGCGATTTTGCTGCTGGCTCAAAGTCGGGTATGAAGCCTTGCGGGCAGGAACTCGCCGCCCCGGCCAAGCCCTCGTGATCGTGGGGCCGCCCGATTGCGGGAAGAGCAGGATTCAGCATCAAATCATTACCCCGATCCTCGCGGGCCGGTCAGCGGATCCGAAATCGTTTTTCTTTGGCCGCACGGATTTCAACGCGGAGCTGGTCGGGGCCGAGCATCTGCTGATCGAGGAAGTGCCATCATCATCGAGGCATGAAGAGCGGTTGTTTTTCGGGGAACGCATCAAGGAAATTGTCGCCAACGACACCGCCCGCTTGCATAAAAAGAACCGCGATGCCGTCACGGTTTCCCCGTTCTGGCGGCTCTCAATCACGCTCAACGACAACCCGGAGAAACTGCGCTGCCTGCCGCCGCTCTCCGATGATTTCGCGGAGAAAGTCATCATGCTTCAAGCCCGCCCCGCCCCGAAATTTTGGGAACGGTTCGCGGATGCCGAGGATCCCCGCAAAGCCTTCCGGGAAGCCATTGACCTAGAGTTGCCCGCGTTCGCGGACTGGATGTTGAAGACACCGATTCCTGAGAAGCTGAGGGCCAGACGCTACGGCGTGCAATCCTACATTCCCGCCGAAATCGGGTTGATCATTTTCGAGGGCGAGCCGGAACACCACCTCATGCTACTGGTCGACAAGGGGCTGTTCCCTGGTGATGAGAAGCATTCCCCCTGGCATGGCGATGCGGAGGATCTGAAACAGGCGTTGTGCGAAGATGGGTGTCCGGTGAGAAATTCGGCTGTGCGCCTCATGGGCAACACCCTGCTTTCAACCGTGGGGATCTGGTTGAGTCACTTGCAATCCAATTTCCCGGCGCGTGTGGAAAAGCATCGCACCGCAGACAAGCGGGGTTGGACTATTCACCCCCGGCCAGCCTGATCACTCTCACGACCCTCAGTAATCCTGAGGGTCGGTCCGGAAGCACTATTCACCCCCGGCCAGCCTGAGCCCGCAAGGGGGTCGGTAATGCCGACACCCTCCCCGCCGCCCTCAAAAAACATCGCGCGAGGTTGCCCGCTATGCCCCTCGCAACCGTGTGGCAATAGCCCGGTGCCAGTCCCATATCCCCGTGCCCGCGCACGTATGCCGCCGCTCAATTTCTCCCGCCTCCCTCTTGCTCTTGTTCACCTCTGACCTGTCATCCCGTCCAAATGACGGCGACCGACGGGAGCACTCGAAACCCGTCATTGGTTTCATCAGCCAGCACAAAGGCTTTTCGGACTATCAATGACGGGTATGACTGGTCTGACAGGTTTTGGAGAGTTTATGGCATTTCTTGGCAGCTACCACCCCCCCCACAAGGAATCTTTTTGAAAGGTGGGGTCGGTCGAAGGTGGCACGTCGCAACGCAAGGGTTCTTGGCAACTGGCCGGAAATTTTCTGACAATCCTTTTCCGGCAACATGGGCATTTCCGCAGGCAATGCGCCGATGCCTGGCCGATCCGCTTCACGGTGCGCCCGGGCAAGTGCGGCTGCTCGCCGCAGATTCGGCAGGAATGACGGGCCATCGAGAGAAAACGGCGAGCTGGGGCCGGGGGAAGAAACCCTCTCAAACTAGCACAATCTCTAGCACAGAGGCGGTTTTCGCGGTTGCCACACAGAGGAAAACACCCCCAGACGCGCACGACTCAAACTTGTGAAATGCCGCTGTGATAGAACTTGTGCTAGATCGGGCGAGGGTCTGCCCGTGCCGATGAAATCAGGCTATTTCAGGCGATGCCAGCCGGAAACCCGCATAAAAACTTACTTTGCTGGCATTGAGGGGAACGAACTGAAACAATCGGAAACTGCTTAGCGGCGGGATTTTGAGTCGTGCGCGTCTGCCAATTCCGCCACGCCGGCATTTTTTGATTTCAAATGGGCTGCAAAACATGCCCCTCATAAAAAATCGCGCAGGAGCACTGCCGTGCAAAACAATGAAATGGATCAGTGAGGGCAGTTTACCGGCACCCACGATCCGCGCAACCGGAAAATTTCCGGGCACACAATCGGAGTTGCCAAACCGGCCGCACACAATCGGAGTTGCCAAACCGGCCCCGCGGGTTCACAAACAAACGGGAGCCACATGACATCTCAACATTTGCCACATGAGCCTGGAGCGCGTCGAATTGCAGCGGTGGTTTTGGTGCTCATTCCCTTGACGATGGCACTCGTTGGCGGCTGGTATTATCGTGCGGAGCTGGAGGAAATTTCCCGGGATAAATACAAATCCCTTTCTGCGATCGGCGAGCTCAAGGCCGGGCAGATTCAGCATTGGCGGAAGGAACGCCTGACCGAGGGGAAGAGAGCGGGGGATGATTTGTTGACACGACGGGCCGTCGAAAAATTTCTGACTGCTCCCGCCGATCCTGCTTTGCAGGCCGAGCTGCGCGAGTGCCTGAAGTCGGAGGTGACGGAGTTCGCGAACATGCTTCTGTTCGATTTGAACGGAAACATCCTGTTCAATGCCGGGAGCACCAAATGGCTGGTGCCCGCGACCATGCGGGAAGCCAGCCGTGCGGCGATCACAAAACCGGAGGCGGTCATGTCCGATTTCTTCCCCTCATCCACGGGGGCTGTTCATATTGACGTTGCTGTGGCGGTGAGGGATGACAAGGGGCGTCCGCTGGCCGTGCTGGTGCTGCGCACCCACGCGATCGACCATTTGTTTTCGCTGCTCGAGTTCTGGCCCGTGGAGAGTCGCAGCACCGAAACCGTTCTCGTCCAGCGCGAGGGGGAGGAAGTGGTTTTCGTGAACCCGATGCGCTCGGATGCCACTGCTCCCATGGAGCGGCGGATCCCGCTGACCCGCGCCACTGTTCCCGCCGTGCAGGCGGCGCTCGGCAAAGAAGGCAGGTTTGAGGGCAGGGATTACCGCAATATTCCCGTTCTGACAGATCTGCGCCGCATTCCGGGGACGTCGTGGTTCCTCGTGACCAAGATGGATCGGGAAGAGATGGTTGCCGACGCGCGTTACCGGGCGGGCGGCATGAGTTTTATTATCGGGCTGCTCCTCCTGCTGGCCGTGCTCGTCGTCGTCATCCTCTACCGGCGGCAGCAGGCCGGGATCTTCCGCACGCTCGTTCAAGGCGAACGGGAGCAAGCGGAAGCAACGAAAATGTCGGAACAAGAACAGACATTCAGCAATACCATCATCGAGAGCATTCCCGGCACCTTCTACATGCTCGACGAAAACGGGCTGTATGTGCGTTGGAATGCCTACCAGCGCGATGAAATTGTCGGCAAGGGCAAAAGGATCGCCACCACGAACGCCATCGACACCATCCATCCGGACGACCGCGAGCTCATCAGTTCGAAAATCGTGAACGTATTGAAAAATGGCGAGCCCGAGACGGTGGAAGCCCGTATTCTTTTGCGCGGGGGGCCTGCATTCCGATGGCTTGTGATGACAGGCCGACAGATGGTGGCCAATGGCAGGCCGTTCCTTTTGGGCATCGGCATTGATATCACCGACCGCAAGCAGGCGGAGGAGGAACTGAAGCGGAAGTTTGAGGAACTCGAGAGGTTTAACCAGATGACGACAGGGCGGGAATTGCGCATGATCGAGTTGAAGCAGGAGATCAATGCGATGCTGAAATCCGCGGGGCAGCCGGAAAAATACCGGATCGTGGAGGCGTAGACCCGATCTCAATATCCAAACTGATCGCCATATTGTTCAAGAGCGTGGAAACAGCAAAAGATTCCAAGGAGCGAACATGATCCGGAGCAGAGAAGGAATTCAATCCAACCAGCAACACCCAGGGCTGAAGGACAGCAGCGCCGC
>Ga0194063_10000868_pt1 | contig 20740 bp, 16 predicted proteins | sample SepL3720m_MetaG_FD_155459 | JGI IMG/M metagenome (GOLD analysis project Ga0194063, IMG submission 155459) | Anoxic zone freshwater microbial communities from boreal shield lake in IISD Experimental Lakes Area, Ontario, Canada - Sep2016-L373-20m | ecosystem: Environmental > Aquatic > Freshwater...
GATATAGAGTAAAACCGGCCCAAGAGAAAGTGAGCAACCACAGAAATATTTTTTGCATATGCTGAGTATACATTAGGGTCTGACCTTCCGCGCATAGCATGTCTCGCGGTTGAGCTCATCCTATAAGATCAGACCCTTTTAATCTCAAGTATTTGCGATAACCGAAGTAGAGGGCGAGAGAAACGAGAATCAGCCCAGAGCCGACGATGATCGCCGTTTGGGCGCGTGACTTGTTTAATTTGGGGGCCTGCGAGGACTGTCCTCGCAGGCTCGGATCCCCCGAGGGGAATGGGGAGATACCAAAGCTAGAAAGATCAATGTCAGTCGCAACTCCTGCGACGGTCCCTACCGGTGGAGGAGAGATTTGTATTGTTGGTGACGGGCGGGGAGACCCCGCCCCTACGGGCGAAGAGGATGGTGATAGAGAAGGTGTTGGTGTAGGTGTGGTGGTTGGGCTGGGGCTAGGAGATGGCGAGGGTGACGGCGTGGGCGTAGGGACCGCCATAGTCAAATTGATGGTGAGAGTATTAGAATCTCCGGCGCTACTACCAGAACTACTGCTACCGGTAAAGCGGCGGAGCTTGAGATCATAGAGCCCGGGACCGAAATAATTGGGATCATCAGTTTTAAACCGCATCCGGACCATACCTGACCAAGTCGCATTTTGCACCTCAGTAACAAAAAAATTGCTGACGACATATTCTTTGTCGGGAGTACTGACATAATCGATATAATCCCCTTTGCTATTTTGGGTTTCGCCAAAATACTTACTACTAGACTGAGAGCGGAGTGTCCCCTGTAAATAATAATTAGAACTGGCAGAAAGTGAAGCCGTGAAAGTAATATCTAAACCGGAAACTAGCGGATCTTTGATGGAGAGATCAACCGCAGAGACTGGACGCGGACAAGATAACACCAAGAATATCGCGAGCCATAACTTGCGCATTATATATCCAGTTTAGCAAAAAAATTACTGCAAGTGGAGATAGAGTGTCATTTTGCCGTCAGCATGGAAAATTCTCACATTGTTTCCCATAGCGGAAGACCCTCTATATACATATGCTATCCCGTCATCCGTCGCTTTTACGAGCTTTGAAGAGTCAACCACATCTATTCCATCATGAAAATTAGTTGGGTAAAAATATGACCAAGGAGTGTGTCCCCAACATTGAGTCACCCGAATAGTGTCCATTGGCCAATCATGTCCTCCGTTCCCCATATTTTTAGTCACCCCACCGCTTGTCACATCATCACAAGCCGTATTATCAACTAAAACTGATTTTGAAGACAGATACTCAAGTGGATTAGTACTATTATAATAGTTTAGAGTTTCGTTTTCTCTGAGATTATATACACCAAAATGCAAATGAGCTCCTCTGGAATTTCCCGTATTTCCCATAATACCGATTACTTCTCCCCTTTTTACATTACGTTTTTCTGAAAATTTTGAAGAAAGAAAAGCATTGTACTCAGCAGTCGCTTCATCTAATAGTGTTTTGTATTTTTGTTCATTACTTTTGGTAACAGATAATAAAACATCTTTTTCATTTTTTGAAATATTTAGTGATTTTTTTTGAACATCAAGTTTCTCTTTGAGCGCTTCTATTTCTTTTTGCTTTTGTTCTTTGGCTTGTTTTTGCGTATCAAAATCGAGGCGTGACTTTTCAAGAGATATCAAGACGCTACGATCGTGATCGCGAACTTTTTTGGTATATTCGATGACACGCAGAGCATCAGGAAGTGTTGAAGTTTGGGCCACGATATAGGCGTCGTAAGTACCTGGACGCATATAGGTTTCTCTAACCCGGGAGATGAAGACTTTGGTCAGATCGGTGAGGGAATAATCGATGCTACTGATGCGACCAGTGAGATCGGATATTTCAATGTTTAATTTGTCTAATTGACTTGTAGTTGAGGCAACTTTGGCTTCAGTTATTTTTATCTGAGTATTTAAATATGAAATTGCTGATGCAAGAGTTTTTTTTTGCCCTCCAAGTTCGCCTAATTTTATATTGCAATCCGAGATATATCCACTCAATTCTTCTGCATTGGTGGGTATATTATCCCCACATACAGCAGCCAGAGCTGTTGGAACTTTAGTTAACACGGAATACGTTGCTACTAATAATAGGAAGAAGAAAAACTTTTTCATCGGCCGTAACGCCTGGTCGCAATCAGACTCGCCAACGCTCCAATCAAGCAAGCTAAGAGAATCTCGCTACCAAACAAGGACCCGATGACCCAGAGAGGAACTGGCAAGAGAGTAATGTCTTGCAGGAAGCCGATGATATTGGGAGTGAGATACAAGAGAGTCAGATAAGAAAGTCCAAAACCAAGGACTGCCCCTGAGACGGAATAAATCATACCCTCGGTGACAAAGGGACCGCGGATATACCAGCTCGTGGCACCAAGGAGAGACAAAGTGTTGATCTCGGCTTTTTTGGCAGTAAATTTGAGACCCAAGATCACTATGATCGTCGTGAGTGAGGCAAAAATCAAGAGACTAGAAAGGGCGATACCCGTGACCCTGACACCGGCGACCCATTTGCGCAGAGTATCGATAACATCTTTTTGGAAAACTACTTCTTCTACCATGGTATTTTTTTGCATAATTCCGGCGATCGATTCGAGATCGTCGACGCTCCTAGCAGAGACTTCGAGACTGGCAGGCAAGATATCGGCTGTCACCATCTCTAACAGTAGTGGATTGTCGCTATTTTGTTTTTTGTAAATCTCTAGGGCATCGTCTTTGGAAATGTAGCGAGAGGAATCAACGGTGATAGCACTATTGATATTAGTTTTGAGAGACTCGACATCACTCATCTCGGCTTCATCTTTGAAAAAAGCTGTGACTTGGGGGCGAGATTCAAAATAACCAAGCATACTGTGGGCACCAAGGACGACAAAAGCAAAAACGCTGACGATAAAGAAAGTAATCGTGGTCATAAAAATGGCGGCAAGTGACTGGTATGGATAGCGACGCATGTGTTTGAGCGTGGTACTAAACTTCTTCATGTTTCTCCTGTGTATGATGTTTATGAGCGGAAGAATCGTGAATCAATTTGCCCCCGTCAATACGGAGACGTCTGAGTTTCAAATCTTTGACTAGTTCTAAATCATGAGTCGCCATGACGATAGTCGTGCCTGCTTCGTTGATATCTTGCAGGAGTTTGATGATTGACATACCCGTTTTGGCATCGAGATTGCCTGTCGGTTCATCGGCAAACAAAACCTTGGGCTGAGAAGCTAGGGCGCGAGCGATCGCAACCCGCTGAGATTCCCCACCTGAAAGCTGAACTGGGAAATAATCTTCTTTGCCTTTGAGGCCAGTGAGCTCTAATAGTTCATTACGTCTCTTAGTGATAATCTCGCCTTCGAGGCCGATGATGTCTAGCGCTAGGTCAATGTTTTCTGCGATGGTGCGGTCCATCAGGAGTTTAAAATCTTGGAAAATGACGCTGATCTTGCGCCGAAGCAAAGGAAGATTTTTGGCGGAGATTTTACTGATATCATCTCCCTCGATGACGATCTTGCCTCTCGTGATTGGTAGATCTTTGATGACAGCGCGCATCATCGAAGTTTTGCCTGCGCCCGAGTGACCCTCGACGATGACGAATTCTTTTTCCCCAATAGCAAAAGACACGTCGGTTAAAGCGGAGGTCCCGTTGCCAAAGGTGATGGTGACGTTGTCAAATACTATCATTGTTAATCTTGTGTGGTAGTCTCGTCTTCTGCTGGGGCGGCGTTTAACTCGAGGACCTTGAGTCGACCGACATCCATGAGCCAGCCAGCTTTTTTACCTTGATTGGTTTCACCCCAAATGGTAACGCGATCACCGACAAGGAGATCGAGGTCGACAACGGAAGAAGTAATATAGACCCACTGAGTGGCATTGGCGCCACGTTCGATGTGATGACTACCTTCGCCTTCGATACCGCCAGCTTTGAGAATACCTTCGGCTTGATCTCTAAAAGTTTTTTCGTCAGTACTACCGAAGATATCGCCGACTTTGACGGAAGTAGTACTAGTCAGTTGCTGAGTACCAGCGGCAAGCGGGGTCGAGCCACCAGCGAGTAAGAGTTTTTTCTGAGCAAAAAAGAAACCGCTACCAAGACCCAGGAGAATCCCCACGATAACTAAGATGGGCATAAGTTTGGATTTTTTAACTGGCTCCATAAGACGATCCTCCATTAAATTGTTGTCCTCTTTAGTTGGTACTGAATCTGGGGTTAAATTTATTTTTTTGAGTTCGTCCATGCTAGGTCCTCCTATTTTTATTTATCACTACTATAACAGATGTAGGAGGACAAATCCAAAATCATAAATTCTCCAATTCTCAAATTAGAACAACATTTTTAATTCGGCTTGGATAAAGGCGTCGAGATCGCCATCTAGCACTGAATCGGCTTGGCTAGTTTCACACTGAGTACGGACATCTTTGACTAGTTTGTAGGGATGGAGCACATATGAGCGGATTTGGTTGCCAAAACTAGCGACCCGATGCTCACCCTTGACGGCGGAGATTTCGGCTAGACGCTTGGCTTCGTCGATTTCCCAGAGCTTGGCTTTGAGCTGGCGCATACAGATATCACGATTACTTTGCTGGTAGCGCTCCTGCGAAGAGACGATGACGATGCCTGAGGGTTTGTGGATGAGACGGACCGCGGTAGAAACTTTGTTCACATTTTGACCACCGTGGCCGCCGGCGCGGAAGAATTGCCACTCGATATCTTCGTCACGCACAACCACATCGGGAGTATCTTCTTCGACAGCTGGCAAGACCTCTACGAGCGAGAAACTGGTTTGACGGAGATTGTCAGCATTGAAAGGACTCTGGCGTACCAAACGGTGGGTACCCTGCTCGCGCTTGAGGAGACCATAAGCGTTTTTGCCTTTGAAACGGATCATGACCGACTTGATCCCGGCTTCGTCACCTCTTGTTTCATCCATGATCTCATAACCCCAGCCGCGGCGCTCAGCAAATCGCAGGTACATACGCTCGACCATTTCGGACCAGTCCATGGCTTCCGTGCCACCTGCTCCAGCGTGGATAGAGAGGATGGCGTCGAGGCCATCATAGCGACCGGAGAGATAGGTTTGCATCTCGAGCTTCGAGAGAGCAGACTCGGCAATGCCTTGGTATTTGAGGTTGTCGGCGATGAGCTCTTTGTTTTCGTAATCCTCGGCGAGCATCATCTCCGCGGTCTCCGCATCGGAGATATTATTTTTCACTTCGGTGTGGGTATCTAAAATATCATCGATTTCGGCTAGGCGCTGAGATTTCTTTTGTGCGTCAGGTTTGCCCCAAAAATCCCCTGTCTCCATTTCTTTGAGGAGCGTTTGCTTTTCTTGCTTGATTTCGTCTAAAGCGAGCTTGGTACCAAGATCGCTGAGACGGAGTGATAAATCTGACATGAGATGATTATACCTCAGCAGGTCAGGCAAGGAGAGATTTGACCCGGTCGAGATTGGCCTGGTCGGGGCCGGCGCCGTCACCCGGGACTTCGAGGATGAGCGGGAGATGACTAAGAGACGGGTGATTGATGAGGCGCGCAAGACCAGCCTCGCCGATGAAGCCCTCGCCGATATTGCCATGCATATCGTGACCACTACCCAGCTTGGTTTTACTATCATTGAGATGTAGGAGCTCAACTTTGTCTAGTCCGATGGTCGAGCTAATTTCTTTGACCCACATCTCCAGTCCATCACTAGTTGTAAAGTTGTAGCCAGCCTCAAAGGCGTGGGCAGTATCGAGACAGACTTTAAGTCGAACAGAAGAACAAGAAGCTAGAATATCGTGGAGCTCAGGGAGCGAGCCGATTTTGCCATTTTGACCCGCCGAATTTTCGAGGAGCAAGATAGATGACTCAGGGGTTTTGTCTAATACTTCTTTAATCTGAGTGATTACTAACTCACGAGTACTGTCAAAGCCCCTGCCCTGATGGGAACCAATATGGAGGACTACTCCAGCACCAGAGATTGCGGCTGAGTTTTGCATATCCATGATGAGCGCGGTCTTGGATTTTTCGCGGAGCTCGGCGTTATCTGAAGCGAGATTGGTGAGATAGAGCGCGTGGATATAAACCGGATTTAGATCGTGCTTGAGAGCACTTTCGATAAATGAATTGGCTTCGTTTGATTTATATAGTGAACGGGCCCACATACGGGGCGAGCCAGCAAATATCTGCATAGCATTGCCACCAATGGAAATGGTGTTTGCGATAGCGTTTTGGATACCACCTGAACAGCTGACGTGTGCGCCTATTCGTCGAGTCATAATTCTCCAATCATAAATTCTCAAATATCAAATTAATTATTTGTTGATTTGTTTTCATATTCGGTGACGACACCTTTGCAAAATTCGTACTTAATTTTTTCGGCTTCTTTGCGAGGCAAATCTTTTAAAGTTTCTGTGGTTTTGCTGACTAGTTCATTGATAATCGGTTCGGAGGCACCGTTTGTAGCATTATTTAATAGCTCCTTGCCATTTATATAGGTACTACTAATACGTGCGCCCAAAACATTGGCGACAGCAGTGAGTTTGTCGGTCGAGCTAGTGATGACAACGCTTTTACTAGCATCTAAAGAAATCGAATTAGCCACCTTGCCCGCTCTGATCTGTCCATAGTAAACGTACCCACCATAGAGAAGACCTGCAAGTAAGATGAGTCCAAGTAAACGCTTCATGCCTCTATCATAGCTTATTCGTAACGTAGCGCTTCAATGGGAGAAAGAGCGGCGGCTTTTTTGGCTGGATATACCCCAAAGACAATACCGGTGCCGAGCGAGACCACGAAGGCCAAGATGATTGAGCTCACGGCAGGAGTGGCAGGGAAGAAAGGAGTCAAGGCGAGGGCACCAAGTACTCCGAGGATGATCCCGATCAAGCCACCAACGGTCGAGATGACGGCAGACTCGATCAAGAATTGGATCAAAATATTGTTCGGGGTAGCACCCAAAGCTTTGCGCAGGCCGATTTCTTTAGTACGCTCAGAGACCGCAACAAGCATAATGTTCATGATGCCGATACCACCCACGACGAGTGAGATGGCGGCAATGCCCGCTAGACCTGTGGTCAGGACGCCGAGGATAGTCTGAATAGTTTTGAGGATTTCACTTTGATCGGTGACGGCAAAATCTTTAGAATCCAGGTGCTTACCGAGTGTAGTTTGGATCAAAGTTTTGGTGCGTGGGAGCTGTTCTTTGGTGGCGGACTGCACCATGATTTCCATAACTTTGTCGATGCCAAAAACAATTTTGGCGGTCGTAATCGGGACATACATAAAACTATCGATGTCAGGTCCACCAAAGGAGCCGGCGGATTTGCTTTCGGCGACACCGATGACTTCGAAACGAAGTTTGTTGATGGTCATAAGCTGTCCGACTGGGTTCTGGCCGACAAAAAGTTTATCGGCGATCTTGCTACCGATGACGACGACTTTACGATTACCGGCGAGGTCGGACTCGGAGATGAATCTACCTTTGGCGGCTTTGGTGTTGCGGACTTCGGAGTATCCTGGAGTCGTACCCACCACCATCCCACTACGCTTGCCCTGACTAGTGCGAGCTTCGCCGTTGCTACCTGTGAGCGGAACTGCCATAGTGATGGGGTATCCTGCACGAGTCAAATCATTACTATCATCGATCGTGAGTTTGGAAGTGGCGAAACTGAGGGCCGCACCTTGCTGGTCGAAGCCACCATCGCTATTTACAATCTCGCCAGGAGTGACGATGAGGAGATTACTGCCGAGCTCTTTGAATTGTTGCTCGACGAAAACAGTGAGTCCATTGCCTATCGAGGTGAGTAGAATGACAGATAGGACGCCGATCACGACACCAAGCATAGTGAGGAAAGAGCGCGTTTTGTTGCGTGAAATCGAGAGAAAGGCTGATTTGGCGAGGGTACTAGTCTTCATAATTCTCCAATCATAAATTCTCAAATTTCAAATTAATTATTTTGTAGTATCAGACACGACCTGGCCGTCAAATATTTTTATGGTGCGATGAGCCATCTTCGCCAGTTCGAGGTCGTGAGTGACGATGACGATGGTGCGACCTTCGGCGTTTAATTTTTTCAATATTTCTACCACTTCGTGACCACTTTTACTATCTAAATTGCCGGTGGGCTCGTCAGCGAAAATGACGGCGGGATCATTGATCAAAGCCCGGGCGATAGCGACACGTTGCTGTTGGCCGCCGGAGAGCTGATTGGGATAATTGCCGAGGCGATCACCGAGCCCCAAATCTGTGAGGATTTTTTTGGCGTAGGCTTCTTTGCCTACGGCACCTTCATTATAGATAGTAGGGAGTAAGACGTTTTCTAAAGCCGAAGTGCGAGACAATAAATTGAACTGCTGAAAGATAAAACCGATATATTTGTTGCGGAGCCTCGCGGCCTCGACCTCGGTGAGCGAGGAAGCGTCGTGGCTTTCGAGTTTGACGGTGCCTCCTGTTTGCTGGTCCAGGAGTCCCATGATATGCATGAGAGTGGATTTGCCACTACCGGAGGGACCTACGATCGCGACAAGTTCGCCAGCACAGATCTCGAGCGAGATATCTTTTAAAATCTCGAGGGTTTGATCCCCTAACTCATAGACCTTGGTGATATGCGAAAGAGACAAGACGACTTTGGCTGATGATTTACTTTTTGGCGTAGACACGTTCACCCTCCCCTACGCCCCCGAGGATTTCCACTAGTCCACCGTTTTCAATCCCGGTTTCGACAGATTTTTCGATATATTTATTACCAGATTTGCCATAAACAAATGACTTGCCGAGATTACTCGTGATGGCACTCATGGGGAGAGTGAGAACATTGTCTTTTTCGGATAGTACTACCCCGGCCGTACCATTGAGGCCGAGACGCAAGATCTCATCGCTCCCTGAGGCGAGGGAGATCTTGGCTTCGTAGGTGGTACCCGTACTTGTTTCTTTGGGGCTATAGGCGATCGAGAGGATGGTGGAAGTAAGCTTGAGATCGGGATAAGCATCGAGCATGACTATGACTTTTTGGCCGACACTGACGCGCTTGAGATCAGTTTCATCTAAATCAGCGGAGAGATAAAGGGTCGAGGGATCGATGACTACCCAAGTGTCGACGGCCGAGACCTGGACGTTGGCGGTTGTAATCGGAGACTGGACCAAGATACCATCGATAGGACTAGAGAGTCTAGAGAGTTTGAGATAGAGATCTTGATACTCGACGTCTTTGACAGTATTGTCGAGCTGATATTGATTCTTCTCTAGTAGCCGCGTCAGAGTCCTAGATAGGTCGCCGTCAGGTACGGAATTGTTGTTGTCGTCTACGGTTTGCTCAAATGTCTGACGCTGAATAGCATAAAGATTGAGTTTTTGATCCATGGCTTTTTGGAGCTGACGAGTATCGACGGAAGCTAAAGTCTGCCATTTTTTGACTGGTTCACCTGATTTGGGACCAAGATAGGTGATGAGACCGCCGGCGAGGAATTTGAGGGAGGCCGATTTTTCGGCGCGTACCTTGCCTGATAGTTCGAGAGTTTCATTAATATTTTGGCGCACGGGCACGTATTCGTCATAGGTCACTTTGGGTTTGCGACCAAAGAAATACCAGACAGCCACGGCTGTAAGCAATACGAGAGTCACAGCCAATTTATGACGTTTAATCCAGGAGAACATATGCAGTCATTGTACTAGACATGGAAGAGTTTGCCAACCAACATACCGATGGCCACCGCTAGTCCACCCATAAATAGCATCTTGAATCCGCGGATGGCCGGGTTCGAGCGATGGTAATAGAGAGCGGTGCCAAAACCAAGGAGAAACAAACCAGTTAAAGAAGCGACAATTGAGATCGTCACGGCGATGGGTCCTGGGAAAAAGGCGTAAGGTGAGAGGGGCAAAAGACCGGCGAGACAATAAGAGAAAAGCATGACCGTGCCACCCGTAATGGCCTTCATGGGTTCTGGGCGGCTACCAACCATCTCACCAGTCGTCTCTTCGGTCAGGAAACTGCCGATGCCCATAGATAATCCCTCGACGACGATCAACACGATACCTGTTGTGATGATCGATGAACGTGAGACGTCGGCCACAGCAACACCAGCTAGGAGTCCGACAGTAGAGACGAGCGAATCCTCGATGCCAAAGATGAAATTGCGTAGATTGGTATCTTCGACTGAATGTCGATGGAAAAGACGTGCGAAGATCATAGATTCATGATAACACTAGTCGGGGTAAGAGGAATTGAACCTCTGTCTGACGCACCCCATGCGCCAATTCTACCGTTAAACCATACCCCGAATCTCTGCTATTTTAACACGAAGTTAGTTTGACTTGGACAGACTACTCAAAATGTCTTTTCGATCATATGGAGGGGTTGCTCCCATTTTTCTATATCCAGAAGCCTGATCATCGAGGACGAATTTAATTGCTTCACCTTGAGTGAAATCTCTTTCATAAATTTTGGCTCGATTTTTATCTGTTAGATCTTGCGGTTGATTGAGGTTGCGATAATACTGAAGAATAGCGAGATCATCTAGATTGACTTGTTCTCTCAGATCAAACCATCTCTTTTTGATCTGAGGAGGCATAGAGTCGATGATGCTATTTTCGCCTACCAATATAGCGCCAAGAATCAAGTCTTCAATATGTGGTTGGAAAATTGCTTCAAATGGTTTTACAGCTGCTTCCCCATTGAAGACTTCTTTGGCAAAAGGATAATCGTCGAGATTTACCTCACTTTGGTCTTGGACTACCCCTCGCAAGATATCCATCTTTCCACTTTCGTTACCATAATTATAAAGCTGATTTTCGATTAGCTTGTTTGCCTCTGCTAGTTGATGGGCAAAACTACCTGGAGTTTCCTCGTCTCCTATGGTATCTACAAGTTTTTGGTATTCTGCCATGATTGCTTGCTGCTCTTCTATGGCTTTTCCAATCCGATCTATTTCTTCTGGAGATCTGTTGATATTTTCTAATGGATTGTTTGAGGTGACGGATTTATATCCGTTTTTCTGATCCCAGAAGCCAGCTTGCTTAAGAATGGCGAGAGAAGCTGCATCAGGAGTGTGATTGTCGTCGACAAAGTGCAAATCAACACTATGATGACTATTCTCAGCCGCATTATCATCCCACTCTACATGAAGATCCTTGCTTTGATGAACTGTGTCAATCAATTCCCCTTTTACTTTCCAGTCTACTTTTGCATCTGGGGAAAGAACGTAATTTTCATCCAGGGTTTTCCCGTCTAGTTTAAAGCAAGACAATAGTGTAAGAGATTCTCCGCTAATACCCTTTTTGGCTGGTCTGCCACCAAGTGCAGGGAGATCATATGTCGAAATATCAATGGTCTTATCTTGGATAGTAGAGAGACTATCGCGTAGTTTGGTCAAGGTCTGAATCTTAGTTTCTAATTTTGATAATTTCTTTGCATTAGCTGTGAGCTTGTTGAGATATTTCTCTTCTTTATCATTCCATCCAGCACCAAGGTTTTTCTTATCTTTAGTTTGCTTAATAATCTCATCTTTAAGGTAACGGTTAACTTCTTCTGGATTATCATAATTAACGTCGGCTCGATTAGTTAATTTTTCCCAAATGTATTTTTGAGTTGCTTGATAATCTGAGTTAAGATGCGTAATCAACTCATCAAACCGAGCATTATCTACTTCTATATTCTCGGGTAAATGTATCGTTCCTTCTGCTCTAGAAGGCAAGGTATCTAGGGACATAACATCTTTTGTAGATTCGCCCCACTCTAATTTTGCGTTAAATTTAGCTGGGAAATCAGCGTCAAAAATACTCGCTAGACGTTTGTTCTTTTCTAGATCTAGTCGACCTTCCAATTCAGACACACGTTTCTTAGCGCCATTGATTCTGTTTGAATATTGATCCTTGGATCTTCTAAATACTTCAGGTAAGACTTGCAAACCTATCATAGCGGCGCGATATTTTGCCTGGAGTTCTGGGTGACCGGCCATAGACTTAAAGATAGTTTCTATTTGGTTGTCACTAAGCCCAGCTATGAAATCTGCGATAGCTCCATATTCTAGAGTGGCGAAGTCGGCAAGACTTTGGCCTTCTTTCATATGCGTGAGAACATCTTGCTTAACGTCGGCCAATGGCAAGTCTAGATCTTCCGCTGTTTCAGCGGGCATTTCAATGCTAATGTTTGCTTTTAATTGTTCCTTCAGTTTTTTCTTGTCTACGACTTCGTTTTTAGGAACTTCGACTAGTGGTTCATCTTTTGTTTCGATTATCGGAGCTTCGGTTGGGAGATTGGAGACAAGTATTTCGTCATTTTTACTGAGTTCACCTTGTTCATTTCCTGAAGCGACGTCGATATCCTTTGCCCCTTTAGTTAGAGTTGACTCTAGATCTTTGACTTTTTTACCAGATTCTTTAGTTGGTTTCTCACCTGGAGTTTTGATGGTGGATTTTGATTTTTTGGCTTGTCCTGTTGGAGATTTTGGTGTGACGGGAGTATTCGTCTTTGGTGGGTTCTTTTTAACCTCATCTTTTTCTACTTCAGGCTCTACTGCTGGTTCGACTTTTGGTTCTAATTCTGGTTCGACTTCGGGGAGAGTGGAGGTGTTTAGATCTTCGGCTGATCTGACTCGATTACCTTTATCTTTCAACTGATCTTGGTCTACACCGTTACCGGATGATCTGACTCTACTTGGTCCACCAGAAAGAACTGGTTCGACTTCAGGGAGAGTGGAGGTGTTTAGATCTTCTTGGGACTGGCGTGATTTATTTTTGTTTGGTTTTTCAATTTTTTCCTTGGGAGCAACCTCTTCTGGTCTGGCTTCTGGTTTCACTTCTGGCTCAACTTTTGGTTCAACAATTGGCTCTTCAACGATGAGGTTGGGAGATTCGATATCGGTATCATTCACATCTGTTTCAACTTCTGGCTCAACTTCTTTCTCAACTTTTGGTTCGACAATTGGCTCTTCAACGATGAGGTTGGGAGATTCGACGTCCTTATTAAATTTCTCTATTGGTTTCACTCCTTGATTTGGTTCCGCGGCTTCGAGACGTTTACGCATAGCTACAAGCAAAGGCAAGCCAACTGCAAAACCATCCACTACTTCTCGATTCACTGTGCGGCCTACTTCTTCAACTATTGGCTGGGTAACATTAATGAGAGTATCGTATGGAGTGACAATGCTTGTAATTGTCTCTACTACGCCAGGTTGAACCTCAGTGGTAGTTGGTTCAAATACTCCTAATTGGTCGAAAAGATACTTACCTTCAGCAGCTGTAGGCATCTGATCTAAGTAAGCAGTCTTATAAATAATTTCATGAAGTTTGTCTAGTTTTGCTCCGCTAGCAGTCTGACGTACTGATTCTGCAACTAGATCACCAATCTTTTGATGCCCTTCTGGGGTAGCAAAAAGTGCAGGTAAATCTTTGATAATCATATTGGTCGGATTGGCAGCAGGGACAAATTCTTGCACATGCCTACCTTCCCATAATGTTTCTTTGAAATTCACATCGCGGAAATATGGAATAGCTGCTTCTTTTTGTATCTCGACATTGTCGTTGTTACGCATGAGCTCATAGAGACGGAATAGTTTATAACTACCGTTGGTTTGCGTATTGATATCTACATCAGTATTGTGACCACGCATGGATGACATCATCCAGTTCCAGAATCCACCTTCATCAGAACCTTGTAGGTCTCCAAAGCGAATAGTGGCGCCCTCTGTGGGAATATGTTCTACTATCTTGGGTTCACCAGTAATCAAGTCGACAATAGTGTGAGAAGCTAGAGGCTGAGGAGTGACAGTGAGGTTGTGGGCAGTCAATTGAGATTGTACAGCCTCGGAAATAATTGGCTTACCATCGGTACCAAAATGTACACCGGTGACAAGAGCGTGTCCCTTGTCACTATCTAAGAAAATACTATAGTCAGCATGACCATCTACGTTGCTCGACATAGGTATCATGGTCATACCTTGAGGTAGGTAGGCATGCATTGCTGTCCCATCCAAAGTACCAATATCAATGCCCGTCTTATTTAATGGTAGTTCAGGTGAAACAGTAGTTTGTGAAACTGTCTCGACTGTTTCGACAGTATGATGGAAGTGCTCAGTAACTTCTCCTAATCCCCAACTAAAGAGCCCTGCCGTAACTCCAACAAGAGCCCCTTGTTTAATGGAGGTTCCGAGTCGGAATTTCGCAAATGCCTTGGCTCGACCTTTAATTGATTCTTCTTCTTTGAGAGTCATTGTCCCTAACACAGTCTCATACTTGGTAGGAATACTGATGCCATCGATAAGATTTTCTTCAAGATCTAGTCGCATGGTGTCTAAGATTGTGTCAACTGAGGCATCGGTATTGAATCCCCATTCCCCTTTGAGCCTGCCCCATAATTCAGGCTTACTATCGGCAATATGTTTGATTTGAGCCCTAGCTTTGGCTTGAGATAGATCGAACAATCGCCTTTCTAATTGATAGTTTTGACGTTCAGCTAATTCACCTTTGCCAGTACTTTTGGCTCCAATTAAATTGATCCCACGTTTGACTCCAAGCGATACTCTTGCCTCTCCGTTTATCAGTAATGCCATGAGCTTAGATATATCTCCCTCTTTGACCTCTCCCTCTGACATTGCCTTGATAGTGGCATCAATATTGCTAGCTTGTTCGGACATGATGACACTTCGATTAGTGAATGATTCGAGTTTTTGATACTTCAGAGCATCTTCGGCTCGTACTAAACCAATGGCTTTTTCGATATCTACCTGCTTAAGCTCCATCCCTAGCTTCGTCCATTCACGCATCCCTGCTTTAACCCCACCAAAGATGCCGATCCCAACTGCGCCTCCGGCGGACCGAGCAGCAGTCATAACCATGCGACCACCAAAGAAACCGGCGATAGACCATCCAAGTGGATTATTGACAACTTCACTGACACTGGCTGCAACGAGCATGGCCCGCTTAATACCTCCGTCGACATCCTGAGCGGCAAAAACATCTGACCTTTCACGCATCCTATCCATGACTTCTTTTTTGAGTTTGACACTACGGATTCCTTCTGGAGAGATTTCGCCATTGGGACCGTGTTGAGCAATACCTATGGTAAGGTCGATGTCGATATCTAATTTCTTGGCTTTGTCATAGTAATCGGACATTTCTAAAGCATTGGGAATCAGACTACCATCTACTTGATCTAGAACATCACTAGCATAAGTAAAGACGTCAGGGATTAGTGCCTGCTCTTCAGCTGAGAGAGTAGATTTCCATTTTTTGAAAGCGGAAGTCTGATGGAATTCATTTAGCTTTTTATCCAATTCAACTCGTAACTTGGGAGATAAACCCGTGACTGTTTCACCGGCTTTCTGCCTAGCCACAGCATCTTTTGTGGCAACGAGGAAAACATTGTCGTTGAGGAACTGACCATATATACTATCTTTATCAACTTTGATGGTTTGCTTGGATTTTGCTTCTCCTGATAAATGAAGAGTTTCTTGAGTACTTTCTGCGACTCGTCGAGCAATCTCAGAGCGAGAATCTAAATCAGACATGACTAGATCAAAAATGGGGTTATCTTTGGCATCAAATGGACTGGCGTCGAATTTCTTACGCCATTCACTGATTATCTGCTCTTTGACATTGTGCAACTCTCGCTCGTGACCAAATACCTCGGAAATAAAATCTTTAGTGTTGGCTTTGAGTCTACCAAAAAACCCAGCTTCTTGTCTGGATTTTTCGATTCTAGCTCTGGCTTCTGCATCCACTTTACTAATAAATTCAGGGGTTAAACCAGTTTCTACGCCTGCTTCAGCCATCATACGAAGCCCATGACGAACTTCTTTGGCCTGATGGAGTTTGTCGGAGAACATAGTGCGCCAGCTACGATCAAGTGTATTTTTGGCTACTTCGCCGGCATATGATAGCCACGACTGACCTTCTTTCCTTTTGATGGCCCATTTAGATTTGTTTTCAGTATCTGCCATAGCGGCAGTACGCTCAACTCCTACTTCGATGGCCTCGCGAGCTTCAGCTTCGTATTCTTTGTCGACTCCGAAAGCGTCGGTTTTAACCCGGATACCACCTACGTCCCCATAAACACTTGCAAGAGTGGTTGAAAGCGAGGTGATAGGTTTATGATCACCTAAATTGATCTTAAGTGGTGAATCCTCTTGTTCAATTTGCTTGAGCCTACCGGATTCTACAATCATTCGAATATTGATATTTTTGAGATCATTCAATAGTTCTTCCTCTAATTTCCTGGGTTTAAAAGCCTTTTCTCCAGGATGAGACTTTTGCCAATCTAAATATTGATTTTTGAGATTATCATTCTTAGCTAGATCAATTATCTCTTCGACGGTCATTTTTTTGAGTTTCTTGATTTCATCTTCTACAATCTGGATATTTGGATCACCCTTTTCACTTGAATCACCCTTTAGCGCTTTATATATGGTGTCGTTGATTTTTTCTTGTCTTTTGCCTAGATCACGATATTCTTTTTTAGTGCCAGCTTTACCTTTTTTGACCAGAGCTTCGAGATCCTTATTCAATTCGGGATCTATTTTATTGGCAATAATCTCGCTGACAGAAGCGATAGCGAAGCCACTTTCCGCCAGGTTTGATTTAATATCCTCGTGATTTTTGAGGGTAGAAGATGAGGTGCGTGACTCATCGTCTCCTTCATATCCAGCGGCCACGATACCGCTAGTGACGTCATCAGCGAATTCGACATCATATTTTTCCGTTAGTTCTTTTTTGGATTCAATGAGAACTGAAGCATTGCCCTTCCTTGATTTTTTAGTTTCTGCCGATTCTTTGGGTGATTTAGATAAATTTTCGTCTTTGTTAGTGTCTGAATTGATTTCATTTGATTTTGATGAATCAACAGCTTCAGAACCTTTAATTTCGTTTGTAAGACCATATATCATTTTTCCTTTGATATCGAAGTTGTGTCTTGATTGAATCTCTACCTTTTTATTGCTACTGGCATCAAGTGTAACCACGTCACCTATTGATGTGTCTGTACCTAGTACAAACTTGCCGATAGCTTTACCACCCACTGCTTCACTGTGACCTATGGCAATGATTTTAATATCTGCTCCTCTAGCTTGTGCCTGTTTAGAGAGTTCTGTTATGGCAGTCTGCGCAGCATTTTCATCTTTCATAATATCGAAGAATGGTTGACGCATATGTAGTGGTGACATTTGATCAGACCCACCACCAGCAGCTAACATGTGCAGCATCCTTGCGTCTCCTTTTCGAATACCTTCCTCGATCTTGTCTAGTGCATCTAATCCAACTACAGTACCGTCAAAGATCTCCCAGTTTGCTCCAGCACGCTGGGGAGCTATCAAGTGACCTTCTTTATCTAGCGCAATACCTGCGTGAACGATAAGCGTTTCGTTGGCGATGGCATATAACTTGCCTTTTTTTTGAAGTAAATCAAAAAATTTGGATAGTTCTGGATTGCTTCCAATACGTTGGCGTATGGCGGCTAATTGTTCGGCAGTAGGTATTGGTTTTTCAAATTCTTTTGATCTAGAATCATAGCTAATCCGAGGTAAATCATCGACTTTTATTCCGAAGGCTTCAAGGGTTGATGTCCCTTGATTTGTATCACATAGCCACATCATAAGATCTTCGTCGTGACCTGCAATACCAGACATAGCCAATGCTTCGTGATTACCCAACACTACTTGACCCTGGTCATTTTCCATGAGATGTGACCAAGTTTCTACACTCTTGCGAATATCAACTTTTTTCATCGCTGCGGCTTTTAGATCCCATTCAATTTTCTGCTTTGCTCGTCTATCATAATATTCAGCCTCAGTCTCGCCAGATACTGCAATTGTGCCCCAACCATATCTCTTGGCGTTCTTCAATTTTGATTCATGAGCTAATCGAGTGGATGGGTCTTCATCGAAGCTCTTGGTATATCGACTAGATTCTTTGGGGTTATCGATCAGATCACCGATAGATATGACGTCTTTAGAGTTTTTATCGACTCCGTAATGCGCTGGATCGAGTCCGTGAGTGTCTGGGACTATTTTTACTTTAGGAGCATATAGAACATGTTCGTTACTCTTGGGTTTAACAAGTTCTTTGGCAATGCTTTTTGAATCTCCAGCGCTTCGCTCTGCCATATTATGCTTCTAAGCCTAGATAAGTTTTGCGGAAAGAGAGAAGCACGCCAGCGATAAATCCTTGAGGGTCATCTATCTTGGACTTGATAAAGTCTTGGAGTTGTTCATCACTCGGCTTTGTTTCTAGCAAAATATTTAATTCCGAAATTTCTGAATCAGAAAGTTTGTCGATTGTACGCGCAATGAGAGTGTCATTTAGTTGCCTGAGTAGTTCATTCTTAAGTTCAAGTTTGATATCGTCAGTAACTGTCTCATAGTTCTTTTCGGCGATCAACTTGTCTACATAATCGGCCAAAGTCAACAGATTATTATCACCCATATCTATACCTCCAAAAGATTAGTACTCTTTTAAGAGTACTAGAGAATTAGATAAGTGTAAAGGGTGAAATAAAAATGGCTTTATGAAAGCCGGGAAGCGACGTCGTTCCAGTTGATGATGGACCAGAACGCATCCACCCATTTACCGCGATCATTGAAATAATCTAGGTAATAAGCATGTTCCCATACGTCGATGAGAAGGAGAGGCTTAGTTTCGACAATAGTCATGAGATTTTGATTTTGGATCTGGATGACATGGAGATCGTCGCCTTCTTGGACGAGAGCGGCCCAACCAGAACCTTCGACAGTTTTGGCGGCACCGGCAAATTCTGCCTGGAAAGCTTCGAAGCTACCAAATTGCTCTTCGATTTTGGCTAGGAGTGCCCCAGTTGGAGCATTGTCTTTTTTGGATTTTTGCAGGTTTTGCCAGAATATAGAGTGGAGTTTGTGCCCATTCATGTGGAAAGAAAGATCACGCATGGTAGCTTTGTAGTCGATATCGAGACCTTCGCCAGCACGAGCTTTCTCGAGACGGTCCATGGCGGCATTGACGCCGGTCACATATGCCAAGTGATGGCGAGTGTGGTGGAGTTCCATGACTTTTTTGGAAATGACTGGCTCTAGGGCATCGTAGGCGTAGGGAAGATTAGGTAATTCGATACGTTTGTGTTTCATACTCTGGAGTATAGCACAATTAGGGAGTTTTTGCATCCGCCTTAGGGCGAGACACGGCGCAACTTATCCCAAAATGGTCCGCGTCTACAGAGCTTGGCAACATCTTTTTGATCAGCCAAAATTGACTCGACAGCTCTTTCGAGATAGAGCTCATTTTGCGATCCTTTAACTAGGATATATGACTTAGGTCTGACGATAGTCCGCAAATACTTGGTTAACTGCGACATCTGGGCAAAATGATGAACGGGGAACTTTTTTGATTCAAGCACAGGTAAAGCATATTGCTTGGTTAACTCCCCGAACAAAAGAACTTCATCCGTATGTTTCGTGAGCCAATCGACAAGATCTTTGTGGGCCAATTTGGCACTGATGCCGAGCTCGCGCATATCGCCGATGACAGCGATTTTTTTGCGACTACCGGCGAGATGATCCAATAGCTTGAGAGACTCGAGCATAGTGCTAGGACTAGCGTTGTATGAGGAATCGATAATCGTAGAATTTGAGAGGCCAGGGAAGATCCGAAGCCTACCTGGTGGAGCGCGAAAACTAGCTAGACTAGGGAGACTGATGGTCGGAGGAATGCCAAGCGAGGCGGCTGTGGCAATCGCAGCGGCAAAGGTATAGGCATAATGCTCGGGATAAATATCCGGTAAAGCCAATTCGTATTTTTGAGAGAGATAACTAAAGCGAAAATTAAACCCAGTAGTCGTAATAGTAGTACTTAAGATTTTTAGATTGGCTTTGTCGGATTTGCCAAAGGTGATGATGCGACCAGCTACGTCTTTGGAACTGCGAGCAAATTCTTTTTGGTCGAGATTGATGATAGCGACCCCACGACTGCCTACCCCACGGGCTAGTTGCATCTTTTCTTTAGCGATGAGACTGATGAGTTTTTCGCTACGTCTAAGAGGACTGACGTCTTTGACCAATGGATCAAAGGCGCTAGCATGGGTGAGCGAGGCATTGAGAACTACGGCAACGTGAGGCTTAACAATGCTCAGCAGATAAGACATATTTTTTGGTGACTTAGGACTATCAATCCCCATTTCTACAACATAATATTTGAAAGTTTCTTTGTTAGTTAATAATTTAATGGGAGCTAAGATGATGAGACGCAACCAATCAAAAACTGAGTAATTTTTAAGACTCAAACCTAAAATGTTTAGAGGAATACCTGACTCGGAGTTGGCGTGCACAGAATGTTTGACCACCCCGCGACCTTTAAGAATTTGGACGATAGCCAGCCTAGTAGAAGTTTTGCCGGCGGAGCCGGTGATCCCGATGATGGTGGCACCCGGATTTTTCTTTAGCTGTAATTTGGCTAGATAGCGAAAATAATTTAGGATGATGAGAGCGAGATATTTTTTCATAATTTATTGTTTGTTTAATTCAATCGATAAGGCCTCGGCTTTATCTGAGTCGATTTTGTCAGCTTTGATGCGATCCTGGACTGACTGAGTAAGCCACTCCTTCTTTTCCATCAAGCTGACCACTTCTTGGGCTAGCTTGAGCCGACGACGCAAGATCGTGAGCAAATCACCTAGCTTTGCTTGGTCGAGATTATTATAGTCTATGGCTTTTTCCCAGCTAGGCAAGACGCTAGTGAGATTGTCACGCAAACTGATCCAGCTAGATACAGTAGCGGAGTCATAATC
>Ga0194063_10000869_pt1 | contig 20725 bp, 17 predicted proteins | sample SepL3720m_MetaG_FD_155459 | JGI IMG/M metagenome (GOLD analysis project Ga0194063, IMG submission 155459) | Anoxic zone freshwater microbial communities from boreal shield lake in IISD Experimental Lakes Area, Ontario, Canada - Sep2016-L373-20m | ecosystem: Environmental > Aquatic > Freshwater...
TACTGATACATTATCTATGTCAATGTATCCCGATCCACCAGTATTGAGCACTGCAAAATAAGTGCTAGTATAGTTAGTTGTTGTGAGGTAGGCTGTGTTTTTTACCCAGTTTATGCTAGGTCTTATTCTTGCAAAAGCAGACTCTGACCAGCCTTTATCAAACCCACCAGTAAATTCAGTTCCTGTTCCTTTGGTATAGAAAGTTGCATAATACTTGCTGTTTGCTTCAACTGTAATGGGTTTTCTAAAGAAATTCCATGCTGCAGGAGTAAGACGAGCAGAGCTACTATCGGTAAGTCCAAAAGAGTTCAAAGTGCCCATTGTAGCTTGATTGTCCCAACCAGTCAAACCGTCAGCAAACGAACCATTTGCAACCAAATTTACTGGATTTGAGTTCGGTGTTGGTGTTGGTGTTGATGTTGGTGTCGATGTTGCATCTAAATCTGTAACTTCACGAAGCGAAATATTATCTGCGAATAAAACACTACTTGTAGTGCACATAAATCTCAAAGTACAAAAATTTACGCCAGGATTTACACATTTAAAAGTATAAGTTGCTTTCGTCCAGGTAGCACTGGTAGCCTGTGCATTGTCAAGACCTGGCATTGCAGTCCCCCATTCGTCGCCACCAAGCCATACCATATATTGACCCTTGTAATCGAATGAAAGTTCATAGTCCTTCCCGAACTTAATTCCTGAAGCATTAAGAATCTTAATGTTATCTCCGGATCCCCATCCTTGAATTCCTGTCTCAACAAGATATTTGCCGCTTTCTGGTGTGACTGGGTCAGTGTTGTCGAGCGTTCCCGCTCCACCATTATTCCAACCAGTTTTATCAGCAGTAAAATCGCCATTTGTAACAAGATTTGGCCCGTAACTAAGGTTCACAGCACTAGCTGCCGGCCCACTAACCAAACTACTAAATAGTGTAACAAATACAAATACTACTACTAACAATCTTGCTAAATTTCTTTTCGATTTCATTTCAACATCCCCCTGTTTTTTATTTTACTACAACCTTACACTTTGCTGTTTTCTTTCCGTCTGTCGTAACAACTGATATATAGGCCGTTCCTTTTGCCTTCGCTTTTTTTGTTCCGTTCGAAGTGACAGTCGCAATTTTGGCGTTGCTCGATTTCCAAGTCACTTTCTTGTTGCTTGCATTAATTGGAGCAATAGTTGCTATTAACTTGTATGTACTTCCCTTTTTCAAGATGATACTAGTCTTGCTTAGTTTCACACTCTTTACAGGCATTGTAACAGTGATCTTGCATGTCTTAGTGAATGATCCGTCAGCTGATTTTGCTGAAATAGTTACAATACCAGGTCCTTTAGCCGTAACCTTTCCAGCCAAAACAGTCGCAATATTATTATTACTTGAAGTCCAGATTATTAACTTATTTGTAGCATTTGCAGGCAATACATTTGCAATCAATTGCACCATCATAGGTACATTCAATGTTGCGCTTGACTTGCTGATTTGCAATCCAGAAACAGCTACCGGAGCTGATGTTGGTGTAGGAGTTGGTGTAGGAGTTGGTGTGTTAGTTGGGGTAATTGTAGGTGTTGCGGTTGGTGTTGCGGTAGGTGTCGGCATAGTCGTTGGTGTTGGAGAAGGTGTTGGTATTGGCGTTGGCGTTGGCGTTGGTGTTGGAGTTGGCGTTGGTGTTGGTGTTGGTGTTGGTGTCGGTGAAGCTGTTGGTGTTGGTGAAGGTGTTGGCGTTGGTGTTGGTATTGGAGTAGGTGTAGGATAGTATGGTTCGCCAAGTATTACCGCTACCGTAAGATCATCAATCACTACATCAGCAACTGATGAAATCCAAAATCCAAAAGTTGGGCTAGTTAATTCTGACGTGATAGGCAAATCAAATGAAATAGTTGTCCACCTGTCTGCGCTAACAAATTGGGATTGAATACCAATCCAAGGCATTGCATTTTGGTAGACTTGTTGGCCATCTAATTTATTTACCAACATCTTAACTTTATATGAAACTCTAAGTGTCTGATCTACGTATGCGCTTAAATTAAGACCATGTTGTGGATTATAACTATCTACATCTGTAAGACGCAAAGCATTTGTTCCATTAAAACCAATTCCTCTTCCGTCATGGCTCGTAGCCCAGTATTGAGGAATACCGTTTCCATCAACTGTTTCAAAGCCCGGATTGTCCATTAAATTAGGCCCCAGATTTTCTTGCAAATCCGCTGGAACGTTTGCAGAATCATTCACCTTGTAAACTGATACATTATCTATATCGATATATCCCGCACCACCAGTATTCAATACTGCAAAATACGTGCTCGTATAGTTGCCTGTTGTGATGTAAGCTGTTCTTTTAATCCAATTAATACTTGGTGTTATTTTTACAAGTGCTGAATCCGCCCAGTTTCTATCAAAGCCACCCGAAAAGTCAGTTCCAGTACCCTTGGTATAGAAAGTTGCATAATACTTGGTGTTAGCTTCAACTGTAATGGATTTTCTAAAGAAATTCCATGCTGCTGGAGAAAGACGAGTTGAGCTCGTGTCTGTAAGGCCAAATGAATTTAAAGCACCCATAGTCCCGCCGTTGTCCCAGCCAGTTAAGCCACCGTCAAACGAACCATTAGTAACCAAATTTACTGGATTTGAGTCAGGTGTTGGAGTTGGTGTTGGTCCTGGTGTCGGTGTAGCATCTAAATCAGTGACTTTGCGAAGTGAAATATTATCTAGGAATACAGTCTGAGTTCCTGTAGTAAAAAATCTTAAATATGAATAGCTTGACCCTGGATCCAAGGCTTTAAAGTTATATGTCGCTTTCGTCCAAGATGCGCTATTAAAATTTGAATTTTCTACGCCTGGCAATGCTGGCCCATAGTCATTCGCTCCGTACCAAACAGCACCAGCTCCCTTGTAATCGAATGAGAGTTCGTAGTCGGAATTCAGTACAAGACCTGAAGCCTTAAGAATCTTCAAGTTATCTCCGCCACCCCAACCTTGCGCGCCTGTCTCTACAAGATAATTTCCATCTCCAGGATTTGCTGGGTCAACATTATCTAGAGTTCCTGGTCCTGCATCCCAACCTGCTTTGTCTGTAGTGAATTGACCGTTCACAATAAGATTCGGCCCATAACTGAGGTTCACAGCACTAACTGCCGGCCCACTAACCAAACTACTAAATAGTGTTACGAATACAAATACTACTACTAACAAACTTGCTAAATTTCTTTTCGATTTCATTTCAACATCCCCCTGTTTTTTATTTCACTACAACCTTACACTTCGCTGTTTTCTTTCCGTCTGTCGTAACAACTGATATATAGGCCGTTCCTTTTGCCTTCGCTTTTATTGTTCCGTTCGAAGTGACAGTCGCAATTTTGGTGTTGCTCGATTTCCAAGTCACTTTCTTGTTGCTTGCATTAATTGGAGCAATAGTTGTTATTAGCTTGTATGTACTTCCCTTTTTCAAGATGATACTAGTCTTGCTTAGTTTCACACTCTTAACAGGCATTGTAACAGTGATCTTGCATGTCTTAGTGAATGATCCGTCAGCTGATTTTGCTGAAATAGTTACAATACCAGGTCCTTTAGCCGTAACCTTTCCAGTTGAAACAGTCGCAATATTATTATTACTTGAAGTCCAGATTATTAACTTATTTGTAGCATTTGCAGGCAATACGTTTGCAATCAATTGCAGGGTCATTGACACTTTCAACGTCGCAGACGACTTGCTGATTTGCAGTCCAGAAACAGCTACAGGAGTTGGTGTTGGTGTTGGTGTTGGTGTCGGTGTTGGTGTTGGTGTTGGTGTTGGCGTTGGCGTTGGCGTGGGCGTTGGGGTTGGCGTTGCGTTGGGGGTGGGCGTGGGGGTGGGGTTTGGCGTAGGGGTAGGTGTGGCAACATAAGGTTCTCCTAGGATTGTTGCAATAACCAAATCATCAATGAGTACTTCTGCATCCGATGCAAACCCAACTACGTCAGCACCTCGGTCTGAAGTTATAACAAGGTCATACGAAAATGGTGTCCACGCTGAGGTGCTTAATTGTTGTCCATAATATCTTTTCAATCCTGGATTAATAACAAATACTTGCGCGTCATTTCCAAGATTTGAGATTGGTTTTACTTTGAAAGTAATTCTTAAAGTCTGACCGATATATGCTGACAAATTAACCGCTGCTGTTTGAGGACCCCAACCATCCGCAGGAGATATACGTAGTGCATTTGAAGCGTTGACGCCAAGACCTCTTCCGTCTAATGTAGCACCCCATTGATCAGGGACTCCGCTTCCATTTGTAGCTTCAAAGCTAGGATTTTTTTCAGCATAAATGTTTGGTCCTAGATTTTGAGCCAAATCTGCTGGCATTGCGGAAGCATCAGTTACTTTATAACAAGAAATGTTGTCAATATCTGCAGTGCCTGTGCCGCCCGTTACAAGAATTGCTGCTTTTGTAATTGTCCAGTCTCCTGACCTGAAATAAACTTTGTTTACAACCCAATTAGTCGTTCCAGGAGTAAACCCTAAAGGATCTGACCAGAATCTATCTACGCCAACTCGAACCCCTGCGGCTCCTCTTGAATAAAAGGTCACAATATAGTCGGTGTTTGCTTCAACTGTCATAGGTGCGGAAAAATAGCTCCAACCATGACCATCTAAAGTAATTCTTACAGAGCTACTGTCATCAACGCCCTCATTAATTAAAGCACCCATACCTGCAGGACCTGTCCATCCAGATAATCCATCTTTATAAGAACCATTTACAACATAGTTCGTCGGTGCCGCTAATACATTCATCCCTGTAAAATTACTGAATAAAGTAACAAATACAAATACCACTACTAACAATCTTGCTAAATTTCTTTTCGATTTCATTTCAACATCCCCCTATTTTTTATTTTACCGACACTTTACACTTTGCCGTTTTCTTTCCATCCAACGTTACAACTGATATATATGCCGTTCCTTTTGCCTTCGCTTTTACTGTTCCGTTCGAAGTGACAGTCGCAATTTTGGTGTTGCTCGATTTCCAAGTCACTTTCTTGTTGCTTGCATTAACTGGAGCAATAGTTACTATTAGCTTGTGTGTACTTCCCTTTTTCAAAAAAAGGCTGGTCTTGCTTAGTTTCACACTCTTAACAGGCATTGTAACAGTGATCTTGCATGTCTTAGTGAATGATCCGTCAGCTGATTTTGCGGAAATAGTTACAATACCAGGTCCTTTAGCCGTAACCTTTCCTGCCGAAACAGTCGCAATTATATTATTACTTGAAGTCCAGATTATTAACTTATTTGTAGCATTTGCAGGCAACACAGACGCAGTCAATTGTAACATTGCCGGTACTTTTAACGAAGCAGATGTCTTGCTGATTTGAAGTCCAGAAATAGCTACAGGAGTTGGAGTTGGAGTTGGGGTTGGAGTTGGGGTTGGGGTAATTGTAGGTGTTGGGGTTGGCGTAGGTGTTTCAGTTGGTGTTGGAGAAGGCGTTGGCGTTTGCGTTGGAGTTGGAGAAGGTGTTGGTGTTTGCGTTGGCGTTGGAGAAGGTGTTGGTGTTGGTGTAGCAGGTGGAATTAGCTCTGGATTCAATGCCAAATATGCATTTGCATAGCGAACTCCGTAAATTCTTTGTGAAGCTGCATTATAATGCACATTATCTGCGAGCACTAATCCCTCACAAGTCGCAAAATTTGTATTTGGTACAAAATATTTAATCAAATCTAAAGAACGATTAACTACTCCAGTTGCATCTCCAGTTATTCCGATTTGCCCCATAACGTATGTCACATTTGGCGTGCCAATCTCATTGCGAACATCACTGATTAGTTTCGTAAGCTTCTGCTCATAATCTGTCGTCCCACTATTCGCTTCCCCTTGATGCCAGAAGATCCCTTTGATTATTCCGATTCTTTGAGCGGAATGAATCCTGAGTACAAGGTCGTTGTAAAGATTTCCGGCTGCCTTATTATAATCGTTATTCGTGGATCCCTTTGACCATTGTTCAACCGAAGAACCAGAAGCAGCAGCGCCAACCATCCGAATTGTAACGTCATTTGGAACCTGTGTAAGAAGTTGCTCTGCTATAGTTTTTCCAGGAGAAGTCCCACCTCCTGTAGAGTTGCTGTTCATATTTTCTGTGCCAAGCATCCATGTGTCGTAATTTGTCTGTGACATCTTTTGAATTCGGGCGTCGCATAAAAGGTCTTGGGGGTCAGATGTATTAATCCCTGCCATGTTTGACTGACCCATTAAAATGTATACATAATTTTTTGAACGGTCCACACCAGGGGCAGCAGTTATTTCTGGCACTGGTGCAGGTGTTGCCGTAGGCTGATAAGTAGGTGCTGCAGAAAGAACTCTTTTTATCGAAATATCTGACAAGCAAAAATATCCTGTTCCTCCATCGCACTGTACGCTAAAATTAATGCGGTTGTTATTTGCTGGCAATAGCACATCATACTGATATTTTGTCCATGTATCTGGGATTGTCTTGCCATCGCCGTTTGCAAAACCATAGTTAGAATTATGAGCATAGTTATATGTCATCCCTATGTTTGCATAAGCTTTATTTCCAAAAGCCCTTGCATAAAACGACAAACGATAAGTTCCCTCTGCCCACAAACCAGGCCGATTAGTACCTATGGATTGATATCCGCCTCCAGTTAATTTCAGATATGGTAACCCAGAAGGAGCAGCTAAATCTCCTTTTACAATCTCGATTCTATTTGCAGGAATTGAATTCTCCCAGAAGTGAAGATCTTGCTGAAAATTTCCATTCGGAATCAAATTCGGACCAAGTACATCTGGATCTCCGACGGCATAACCAGATACACCAGCAGCGACAAAACTACTAAATAATGAGACTAATACGAAAATTAATACTAACGCGCTAGAAAAACCTTTTTTAGTAAGCAAAAAAACCATCCCCTAACCTTTATATAATTATTTTCAAAATGCACAAATCTTTACACTTATATTTTACCACAGATTACTCGTTGAATGCCTAGGTAGTGTAGTATTTCTGTGTATTATTTTTCACCAAATTACATTATATAATTTTCTGATGGCGACAGAATCAGACTAATAATAATTTGCCTTTATCCCCATGGTAGATTCTTTGATTCCGGTCGAATACAGGTGAGAGATATCTCCGAGACTAATGCATCGCGGCACGGCCCACTCCGAGGAACGTTCTTCAAATAAAATCGTCGTCACCGAGCTTGGAGCGACCCAAAAGCCAGACCAGATCAATGTTGGCGGAATCGCCAACAAATGCGCAATCCAAGTCAATCCGAAGCCTGCGTGGCAAAACACCGCAACCTTATCTTGGCTTGGTTTAATAATTCGATAACGACCGTCCACCCTTTCATATCCGAGCTTTCTAATAAAGGCATCAGAATCTTGTTCAAGTTTTTTGTAAGATTCCAGAACTTCGCTTTCTTTAATGTTTTTGTATTCAAACCAGGCATCTTGGTCTAAGTTTCTTTGTTCGGCGCGAAGCAACTCCCCAGGAATGTCAATAGACATCATTTTCTGCCCCTCGTCATTTTCAATAACCATCTCAGGCCAAAGCTCTTTGGTCCAGTCTGCTATTTCAAAGCCCATGTTCAAGGCCTCTGCCGTGTATTTCATTGTGTCAATCGCGCGCCCCATCGGCGAAGTGAAAATCTTATCAAATCCATGCTTTTTAAATCGCTCCGCAAGTGCTCGCGCCTCAAGATGACCCGCCTTAGTGATTGTATTGTTTTCGTAGTCGGGGTCAGCATGCCGGATAATGAAAAGTCGCATATTTATATTCACGTCCCTTTATATATTTGAGTCAATAACAACTGTAATCTTTTGAACTTTATCATTGATTTTATTTCATGTCAACGAGATTGTTTGACTTAAAGCCCCCCTTGTATAAACGTCTTTGATACTTTATAATTTTTATATACAATCATTGTAACGCAACTAAAATCTAATAATTATCTTTGGGAGGTAGAAAAATGGCTAGTTTTTGTGAAAATTGCGGAAAACCGCTAGAACCAAATCAAACTTGCGAGTGTAAGATGGCACCCTCTACACAAGGGACCCAACAACAAACGTTTTATCAGCAACAACCGACCCCTCCAGCGCAGCCCCCTAACCAACAGCCCTATCAACAACCTTATCAGCAACCTTATCAGCAACCTTATTCCACGCCTGTAGGGACCCCTTCCGACAATCGGAAATTGTACAGCATCCTTTCATATGTTGGAATCTTATGGATTATTGGCTTGATTGCTGAAGGTGAGAAAAACGACCCTAAGGTAAGATTCCACGTAGGGCAAGGTATAATTCTTACAATTGCGTCTGTGGGCTTATCAATTGCAAACAGTATTGTATTTGGAATATTAGGCGCGATCTTTAAAACAGAGTACTCAGCAAACATTTACTATTCAGCTTATACGTACTCTATGCCATCTCCTTTTGTCTCCATTTTATCAGTACTTGTTTCGTTTTGCATTTTTGCACTTTCAATCTTTCTGCTTATTACAGGTATTCTAAATGTTCAAAACGACAGGCAAAAGCCTTTACCAATAATAGGCAATTTTGCTTTTTATAAATAGTAGCAATTGAAATGCTATTTTGCCTTTTCAATTCTTTGGACTTCGCTTTCGCCTTTTTCAACAAGTTGCTTAAACTGAACAATTGTCTCTTTCATCTTAGGCAAAGCTTCTTGTTTGTAAGTGCTTATAGCATCCATCGCTGAAATAACATCTGCAAAGGATGTTTTAAGAGTTTCTACAGAAATGTTTGCATCCATAGATTGCTTTTGGATGTCTGCGCCCTGTTCCTTCAACATTCTTGACGTGCCACTTATCAATTCATTTGTGGTCGCATTCAATTTCTCTATTTTAGTGAGTACGATTTTTTGATTGTACAACGCACTCGCTACAATTGCAGCAATTCTCATCGCCGAAATCGTAACTGTCTTGGCGCGCTCTACTCCACGGATTAACTCTTTGTTGTTTCGAATAACAACTTCAATCGCAATTACACCTTGATGATTAACCACAATCATTTGCTGAATATCCATAATGCGTTGGCGAAGCGGAAAAAGAATTTCTTCAGAAACAAACTTGATTTTTTCAGGGTCTTCATCTGATAACTTTGCAGCCTCGATTTGCTTAGAAATACTTTCGTCCATCATTTGACCCATTTGATCTTCCTTGATTAGCTTTTTAGTGAGGGTTCTCAATGTGTCTTGCTCAATTTCAAGCGTTGTATTGTCATTGAGTAAAGTTGCCTTACCCTTTTCAAGCGATCCTATGATGTCATTTATTACTGAATCTGCCTTTTGATATCTAGCAAAATACGCGCGAATCGGGTTAAATATTTTACCCAAAAATCCAGTTTTAGCAAAATCAATCAGACTTGGGTCTAAATCTTTGATCTCCATTTGCAAAGCAAGCAAGCCATTAGCTATCGCTCCCCCCTCATCACCTGTCTTTGAAATGTTGCCGACAGAGACTTGAAGCAACGAATTTTTTGTTGAAGAACTACGAATCGTATCCATTCCGAATGATTCGATCGATTTCAACAACTCCTTCTTCTTTTCAAGCGATTCAATGTCCGTCGCCATGATTTCAGAAGCGTTGGTTTCGGCCTGCGCACGAAGCGCCTTGACTTCCTCGGGCTCAACCTTAGTTTGTTGCACTACTTCTTTTTTTAATTCTTCCTGGTTTGTTACTTCCAATGAAAATGACATTCTAACTCCTCCTTTAAGATATTGAATGTTTTCGATAGTTCTCGAAAACACTCTTAAACTGCGAATCACATCTTTGCATTAAATAAACTACCGAGCTGATATACTACGTTATCTGAATCCGCGTTAATACTTGCTGCCTCATTGATACTCGAGACTGCCTGCAAAGCCTTGACGTTGGCGTTGTAGCCGATTGTGTATATTGGAATTTTAAAAGCTTGAAGAACCCCCTGGACATCATTCAAATTAAGCCCTAAATTTGTCTCCCCGTCAGTAAGCACAAAGAGCATCAACTGAGCATTTGGATTTTTCGCCTTCTCTTCTATCAACATTTTTGTTGCAACAATAATTGCATTATACATTGCGGTATTTCCATTTGCTTGAAGATCTTTTACCGCGCCAGAGAATAAAGATCTCTGGTTGATATCAAATTTTGCAATTGGCAAATTAACGTTTACGTCAGTAGAGAAAGACACCAATCCGACCGAGTTGTCCTTTCCAATATATCGCGAACCGCTGTCAAGAGATTCTTTTAGCTTGTTCAGAGGCTCTCCGTTCATGCTTCCAGATGTATCTGCCACAAACACTGCCGAAATTAATTTGTTTGCATCTTTTTTTTCTTTCCAAAGTTTCTGAGCTTGAGCAATATTATCACCGCTAATGTCGGCAACTTCCGATTTGTATTCATTGTGTGTGTTGAATCCATAGTCACTTGCGAGTTTCTGACTACTGTCTTTTTTGCAGAATTCGATGAATTTCTTTAAAATTGCCTTCTTATCACTCGACAATTCCCCGATTGAGTATACTGGGCTGTCATGCCTCACGCCAAATGGCGTAAACACATAGTCGTTGAGAAGTTCTGGAGTGTTTGCTAACGTCTGATACTCCAAAAGAAATCCATCCAAAACGCCAGACTGCGCGGACTCTCTCATTTGCAATGTAGTGTATGAAACGAACGGTATGTTTGCTTGAAATTTTTCAAACCCCGCAACAGCTTTACTACTGAGCGGATCTTTTGAATCAAAAGTCAGGAGTGTTGAAACCAGAAAATTCAGGCCTGTCGAACTTGCAAATGGATTTGTGTATCCCATCGAAATTTCATTTGCAGATACCGCGTCGGTTATCGTTTTAAGATTTATAGCCCCATACTTTTTTACCAGTGTATCGTATTTTGACTTAGAAAGCAGAATTCCTGCTACGTTGCCAGCAATGCGTTTGTCGACAAGTTCGATTTTACCGCCTTTTGCTTCAATCATTTTACCCCAAAGTTCATTCGATGGCGAAAACGCATCCGGAAGATATTTCCCCGTAGTAATATAATCTGTCCCTAAGCCTGAAGCAATGCCGCGTATGCGAACGGAAATAGGTTTCCCGTTCTGAAGTGTGAAGTTCGAACTGTTGAACTGATTAGCAATTTCATTTAACCAGCCATCTTTATTTGTACCGGCCTTTTCAGTGGAAGAAAAAATCTCTATATAATTTTCTGTCGTTTTTTCGACCTGCGCTGGATATTTCGTAATGCTCGGGAGAGAGTCTTTAACGTTTGGCGCGCCAATAGCGATTTGATCTTTTCGTGCGGGAACTTGGTTTACCACAATATTCTTTAAATATTCGTTCATTTGTTGTGTTGCATTTTCGACCGAAATCATTGTGTCGCTTTTACCGATGTTTTTTGTCAGATTAATTCCGATAAATACAAGACCAAACACCAATATTGCAATACCTGCAAGAATAAGAATGCTCTTTGATTTCTTATTATTCATATCATCTACCCCCGATTTCAATTTTTTCTTTGTAAAACTTTGTCTGTCCAATTAAATCATCAATTTCACCCATAATGCTCATCTTTTCGAGTTCGCCACTTTCGAGACTATTGAGCTTTGATATTTCGAGCAGCAACCTATCAAGTTTCAATAATATTTCCTCGTTGTCATTAATGGCATCTTTAACGAATGTTATGTAATCTTCAAGAATCGACTTTTTGCTTTGCAATATTTCAGAAGTAAAGATGTCGCTTTTTTTGACTTCGTTGTAATCCACCTCGTCAAATGCATTCAGGCGGTTCAGTATGCTTCGTATGTTCAAATAAAAAACTTCTTCAACCGACTTAATTGTGCTCTCAAATTTTTGAAAACTCATTTCGCTTGCGCTAAACTTCTGAAGCAAAATTTCGTGAATAGTTTCCTTTTTTTTGTTCAACCTGCGAATCTGCTCAAAAATAAGTTCTATATCTTTTTTAAACGTCTTTTTGTCAATATTTGCATTGAGTGCCGAGATAAAGTCTTCGGTTGTCTTAATCTGCCCTGTCTGTATCAATGGCATCTTTTTTTCTTGAATCAATAATTTGTAATTACCATATCCAAAAAGCAACACGCTCATGAAAATTGCCGTCACACCAAAAGCCGTACCGAGCGCGCTGACTCCGCCAATTTGAAGCCCAATTAACCCCGGTGAAAAAAGAACCGTGTTTCCAATTGCCAGTCCGGCGTTGAGTGCAGCAACTTTAACGATTTTATCCTTGGGCACAGTAAATTCTCCTTATAAATGTTTAAACCTTGTAATGATAATATCACTTTACCCTTTAGTAGTAAACAGAAATATGGAAATGCTTTCAAGCACAAATCATTATGCACCGCTACTTTTGAAATGGCAACGCACCAATATCACTACGCGTCCCATCGGGGTCATTATACAAGATGTCAGGATTCCCTTTGTTAATAGCTGGCGAACCGAGTTTCAGATTTAAATTTCCGCCCGTTACATCAACTAACATCGGATTCCCAGTCACATAAGCGCTCCCTAAGTATTGAAATGCTTTTGAATAACTACCTGACCAACCAACATTGAGTGGATATTTAAGTTGATTTCGATCGTCAAATAAATTGTAATTTATCGTGATCGCGCGTCTTGCTAATGCTGCCGCGATAGTGTCGTCCATAGAAAAATATGCTTCTGAGTAGGCTAATTCAAACGCCTTGTCATCAGAAAAAATGTTATTGAAAATTTGGACACTCTTGAGATTTTCTGAATATAGGTACATCCCACCTGTGATCCAAAAAAATGTTTGACCGATGTCTGGAGTCCCGTAACCATTGTGAAGAAATGTGTTGTTATAAATCTTGACATTCTGCCTGAGGCCATTGTTACCCCATTTCGAAAAATAAAATCCAGTGCCGAGGTTGTTATAAATTAAATTGTTGCGGAAGGTGACGTTCTTTAGTAAACTTCCACCCTCGACAGAAATCGCAGCACCCGCTCCGTTGCAACGCGTTGCAATATTATTGTAAAATTCTACGTCTTCAAGCGACCCAAACCATGCATCAGCGTAAAATCCCTGCCTGTCGATGTCGTGCACGTAATTGTGATGCACTTTCCCGCGTTTGCTGACTTCCTTGACATCTATTCCCTCTTTGTCACTGTTATAAACCTGGTTGAAAGCTACTTCAAAATCAACAACACCCGCAATACTGATCGCTTCGTGCGGTGGCTCGCCTGTTCTCGAATATCCAATCGGCAACATATCCCACGTGGTAGCATGGGTGACGGTGTTCCCGATTATATGAATCTCTTTGTAATTCGCGCCGGACTGAGAATAATCCCAGATTCCGATACCGCATGAAAAGGTATTGTTAATTTGATTGTTCAAAACATCAATATAACTAGCACGGTCGGTAAAAATACCTTTGCAATGGGAGTTTTGCACTCTCAAATTTTTTATCGTGATGTAACTGACGCTAGTTATGCTTATCGCCCCCACATCGCGCGAGTATCCCGGTTTCCCAACATCAAAAGCGTGTGCATCAATGACCCCAAGCTCTCCCGGATAACTTGAAACAATAATCCGCTTAGTAGCCGTCCCAGAATTCGAAAACTTTAATGCTTCACTTGTATTGTAAATTCCCTCGCGCAAATATAGTGCGTCTCCGGCCTTGAGTTTTTTGAACGACAGTTTTAAGTCTTTCCATGGCAGTACAAGTGTTCCTGGATTTGCATCATCACCAGTCGGTGAAACAAAATATGCATTTGTCGACTGAATCGAATTATCAATTGGCCAAGGTGTTTCGTTTGGAAACACAACCCACGGAAGCTCTGCAAGTCCAGGTGTTGGTGCAGGCGTAGGTGTCGGCGTCGGTTTCGGCGTCGGCGTCGGAACGACTGTTGGGGTCGGCGTTGGCGTAGCGGACGCAGTTTCTTGAATCATCAAATAATCGATATTCACACTGTCTCGTTCGTATGTCGTTCGCGAGAGCGTAATTGTATTCTTCCCTTTTTTAAGCATCTTAGAAACATAAAGAGTGCGCCATTGACTGCCACCCTTTGTAGGCATAAAGTTTAATGTTCTTGCGCTTCCGTTCACAGAAAATTTCACCGAACTGCTTCCAATGTCAGAATTTGAATACTTGAAGCAGATCTTTCTATTCTTTGTAGTTGGAAGTGTCGCACTAAATGTCAAAGAAGCACCGACTTTATTCCCAGGAATCACCACGTATCCTTTTCCCGAATACCCTTTGAACTTTTTCGCTACAAAAGTAGAACTTGAACGCTTGGTTTTCTCCGCTTCAATTTTAACTACGGTGATTGTTTTTGCTTCAACTCTCGCAGGATTTGGATTGAAAAATCCAAAAACCGCAGTGAAGAGAAATACTCCAATAAATGCTTTCAGAGCAACTTTTTTCGATGAACTCATAAATATCCCCTCTCAAATCTAGAAAGCATGTAATCAGTTTTTTTCGATTGCACCCTTTGCAATTTTTATTGCTTTCTAATTGACACTTTAAAAGCGCTAGATTAATAATACTCTATTATATTAATAATTAGAACCAATTATTGAATTAAAACATATTCTTCAGTTGAAAGTTTAAAAACCCAAATTTGTGGCCACCCTGCTTTTGAGGCGGGCATCCATTTGACCACCCCTGGTCTACCCCTTGCTAACCTTTAGTAACTCTTCTTTTTTTGGCCACAAAAAATCCGATAACAAGGAACAGAACAGCAAATACCAGTTCAGTAACCATATACCCGCCTAGTCTAAACAAGTTCTCACTGCTAAAGTTGATCATGCTTCCAATTTCATTATTCGCTTTTACAAACCAGAAGGTCGGGGTAAACGAAGCCACCGAAAGGACTGTGCTTCCCAAAAACTGCTGAGGGACAAATACTCCGCTTATGAAGCAAGTTCCTAAAGTAACTACATTAGTAATTGCCGGAGCTGAGTTTGGTGAAGCAAAATTTCCAATCAGAAAACTTGCACTTATTGCTGCAAAGGTAAACGTTACTGTATTTAGGCACATAAGTGCCGCGTTTGTCGTAAGCATATCCCTCCCATACAGAACGAAACTAAATCCGACAAGTACTACAAAAACGCAAACTGCGAACACCAAGTTGCCTAAAAAAATCTGAAAATTCAAAGATTTTGAGGAAAATGGTGCGCATAAATTCCGGCGCTTCAGATCAACGTTGTTGAACACCATCATAAACGCACTCACTCCGAGAATTAGGATTGCAAACAATGAATATGAAAGATAATTAAAATAGTAAACAATACTCAAAGTGTTTCCTGAATAAGTGTCAAATGATTTCATTTCAACTTTAGTGTTTATTTCCAGGTCTTTTTTAACGTTTTCAGCCAATCCCTTGTCGGAAATCAGAGGTTCGAATTTTACATACCTCAAAGTAGTATTAATAAAATTGTTGATTAGTAAGTCAGTGTAAATTGCCGTTGTTGATCCGGGGACCGATGTTTTCTCAATTTGCATTGCTTTTTGAGAACGCAAACTTTCAGCGAAGCCTGCCGGAATTCTAATAATGTATTCGACGTTTCGAAAGAAAAGCGCGTCCTGGATTTTTTCGTTGTTGTCTTCCAGTAAAACAATCTCAGTATTTTTCGACAAAAAACCTTTCAATTCGTTTGTTATTTGCGACTTAGTGTCATTGTTAAAAATGGCCAACCTGATTTTTGACTGGCTAAACTCACCTGCTGGAGTGGGTTTGTTTAAACTCGAAATCATTACAGCCAAAGCTAAAAATATTCCTGCATATATAAACATTTGCGGAAGATTCTTTTTAATAACTAAAAAGTAGGCTTTAAAGACTTGCATATCTGCGCCTCCTTAAAACCAGGTAGGTCCCGATACAAAATAGAGCCGTAAATATCAGTATGCCAGCGAGATTAATATAAAATCTGGTATGATCGTCATAAAAGTAGAGTGCATAAAAACCGTCGGTGATAAGATTTGCAGGGTTCAAGTATCCGACAATCGGAGCATTTTTTATAATCATATATTTAATATCAACGTACATCATTCCCGCTAAAAATGACAAAAACATTGAAGCTCCAGTAAGAATTCCGATTTTTATGCCTTCACGCTTTTTGACGACAGATGTGACAAACGCTCCAAACGAAAGTCCCAACATACAACTAACAAAACTTAGAAGTAAAATAAAACCAATCTGGTCTCCAAAGTTAATCTTCAGAACGAAAATTAAATATGCTAGGACCACAAGAATTTCGGCAAAATGAACTGTTAAGGCCGCCGCTAGCGCCGAAAGCAAAATAATCATTTTATGTACTGGCGCGACGTTTATTCTTGCACCTTCTGGAGAGAGATCCGCCTGAAGCGCTCCAATTTCTTTCAATCCTAGGAATCCCCCATATAAACAAGCCATAGCAATTAATGTGTAGAAATAATTTACTGTAGTGTCAGGTTTCGACTTTGATGCCGCTTTTTCTAATAAAATACTCGAATTATAGCCTGAACTCTTGAGTAATTCTGTCCTCTTGGAGGGGTCAGAATATTTCTTGGGATCGCTTTGAATGATTCTCGTGAAGGTTGAATTCATTTGACTAAACGTATCCAGAAAACTTTTAATTAAAGTCTGATCCAAACCTGACTGTTTTATAGTAAGTTTAATACCAATATCTGATTTCAATAAGATGTAACCCTTTATTTTATTGTCTTTTAAAAGGCCCTCTGCTCCTTTTTCGTCTGTCAAGGTGACCTCAAACATTTTGTTTTCAGACCCGGAGTCCGTCGAAACATATGCGATTGTCGTTTTTAGCATTGAATTTTGGTACTCAGAATTATCTATAATAGCTATTGGAATCCTTGAAAAATTTTCCGCACTCGAAAGATTTGAAAACGCAAGATAAAATAACGTACCTAAAAGTATCGGAAACATCAATGTCCAAAAAATAATCTGTTTGTCCTTGAGTATACATTTGAGCCTGTTAACATAAATGTGAGCAAACATAACAATCTCCTGTAAATGTCTTAATTATCCCTTAGTTCTTTGCCAGTCAACTCTAGGAAAACGTCGTTCAAAGTAATGGTTTCATCCGAATTCACAAGCTTCTTGAGTTCTTCAGTAGTGCCTGAAGCAACAATTTTGCCTTTATCCATTATTACAATTCTGCTACAAATCTGCTCGACTTCTTCCATGTAGTGAGAAGTATAAATTATGGTGGCACCAAGTTCATTAAGTCGAACAATACCTTCAAGAATGTTATTTCGGCTTTGAGGGTCAACTGCAACAGTTGGTTCGTCTAATATAATCAGCTTCGGCTTGTGCGCAATTCCACACGCAATATTAAGCCTGCGCAGGAGCCCTCCGCTAAGCTTTTTGGGGTAGAATTTTCTGAATTCCTGTAGCCCGACAAAACCAATGGCTTCTTCAACTAATGCCTTGCGCTCCTTCTTATCAAAAACATAAAGCCCGCAAAAATAATTAATGTTTTCGTAGACAGTCAATTCATTGAATACCGCAACGTTTTGCATCACAACTCCAATATTTCTTTTTATGTCATATGCATCAGGAGACATCGGCTTATCAAACACTTCGATAGTGCCATTATCAAGGGTCAGCAGTGCAAGTATGCAGTTGATTGCAGTGGTCTTCCCAGAGCCGTTTGGCCCAAGCAAGCCAAAAATCTCGCCTTCATTGACTTCAAGGTTGAATTGGTCAAGAGCAATCAAATTACCATATTTTTTCACCAAGTCTTTTATTCGAATCACCATACGAAATCACAACTCCTTCGGCAATTAAAATTATGAAGATATTTTATCATGATTTAGTTATGCTTTTTGTCCATTCCTGAATTTCACGACTACATTCTTCACTAAAAAGAGGAATATTAGTCTTTGGATCCCACTTTGTAGTTAATGAAATACATCCCTTCACCTTTCCACCTTTTTTCTCAATTCGACTCGTCATCGAATCAATGACTTTTTGGGGGACATTTTCATCTGCCTTCGTTATGAAAATATAGATATTCTTCCCTTTCAAACTATATTTGCTCAAAAAACTATTAATTGCCGGTGTAATTTTCCCCGCCCAAACCGGCGTTCCTATGAAAACGTTTTCATACTTTTGAAACGAAAAATCAATCGGTTTAATTCCACTTTTAAACCCAAAGAAAGCAGCAAAAGCAGGCCCCATAATGCTTCCGAAGTTTCTTTCTTTTTTCTCTTCAATTCTAAATAATTCTAAACCCGTTGACTTCTGAATTTCTTCTGCTGCCAGCTTTGTATTGCCAACCCATGAATAATATACGATTACACTATTTCTATCCATTCAAACACATCCTTTCAGAATTTATTTATGGTACTTTTTATATAAGCTATTGCATTGCTTATATCATTTGCATTTGGATGTTCAACGCCTACAAACAAACTCACAAAGTCCATAAGTTCTGGAACTCTTGCCCCAATTATTTATATCCGCTGTCACTTTTGTTTAAAAGCTAATTCTACGGCCTTTAGATACCCTTTGCAACTTGCACTAGCTCCAGTAACAACATCTACGTCTATCTTTTGTTTGTTAATAATTGATTTATTCAATTCATTAACTAATTGATCCCGACCTGATTGAATCAAAATGGGTCGAATACTTGTTATTAGATGCTTAGAAATGTTAACTTCAACTGTATTGCTCCAGCGAAAGCATTCATATTTTCCGACATAACTACCATCAGGTACTTTTGACAAGTCAACATTCGCAATCTGTAAGTTGAGTGTTTCATCTTTACCCATAAACGCAAATACTATCATAATCACTATTAACACAAACACCACAATTCCGGTCCATTTAAGAATCTTTTTCATAAATCCTCCCAAAAAAGTATCGTTCAAAATCAAAAATCTCGCATTTGAACTCATTTTAACTCAAATTCCCAGTTCGCACAACCTCCCATTTGTTCAAAACTGTCCTTTTGTTTAATAGACATTTCCATCAGGCTAGACGTAAGTTACCTGACGCTGTATACCCAATATAATCATATAAATGTCCTAATATGCCGCTACCTACCTTAACTTTACAGTTCTTTTGTCTCTTGAAATAATTCGGATTACTGATCATCTTTTTTCTAAAATCATCTGTAAATCCTGAGAAAGCACCAAACCCGACTTTTAATTCAATAAGAGCAACTTTATATTTACCATCATCCTGCTTTTGTTTTGAAATTGCAATAATGTCAAATCTGCCATATTTGTCTTTATCGCTGTTTTCTCTTTGTTGTACATACTCCATATCCACACAATACCATTCAGAATCAGGGTTTAAATTATTATTAATTACTAACTTTTGCTGCGCTATTTTTTCGAATTTTTTTACTTGAAATTTTTTCACTTCATTTTTTATAGAAGAAAGATTTTTTATCAGATATGCAACGGTTATATCAGAATACCCCGAAGCCAGGCTACTATTTAAATATTTGTTGGCAATTTTCAGAGTTTGATTTTTTCTATTAACAAATCCTTTCCCAATACTCGCGCCCATAAAATAAACATTAAAATAATTATTCCGAATGCCTAGAAATAACTCCTTATCGCTCTTTAATAAATCCAACAATTTGCTACCCGCTAACAGATTTAAAGTACCCTTCTCGAGCCCCCTATTGATTTTTGACATTTTTACTCCTCCTCAAAAATTGTTTTTAGCCAAATGTTCAAAATGATTGTTTTGTGTAATTGACCAAAAAATAAAACTATCTTTTCATTTCCAGAATAATAAAAATGTAAGGTTATCAATCTCAAATACCTTCTTTGGCTCAGCACTTCCATCAATCGGCATAACGAATAGAGATCTATCTTGACCTCTTTGGGCAACAAAGGCAATTTGTTTTCCATCACCTGATACGGCAGCATTCTCAATTTTATAATCAGTAGCGATAGTTATTGGCTCAATATTTTCAACTATATCCTCAATATCATTTTCACTGGAATTGTTTTTTTTGAGTCCTTTTATACCCGCAACTTTCAAATTTTCGCTTTGAGACATTACCAGAACTCTATTATCGTCAATCAAATCTTGTATCGAAACCCCTCCATCTCCCCCAATTATATACGAAGCATTAGATGAAATTTTGATTTTGTTGGGTAATTTCAAATCGCAAAACGTAAGTAAACGATCTGACAGTTGAGTATCAATACTTCCATCTGGTTGGAGCATAATTGTGTATGGGATTACGCCATATGAATTTTCCACTTTGCTAGATTTACCAACAGTAGTCATGTTATTAAGATCATAACGATTCAACATTCCTGTTGTCTCATCGACAAACAAAAAGTTCCCTTTCGCATCAAAGAGCGCATTAAAATGTTGCGGTCTTTTGGAAAACTCAGAGTTCCCCTTGGATAAAAGTGAAGTAACGTCTATCAAAGCCCCATTTTCATCTAGCCATCCAACATGTCTAGAACCGTCAGATTCTTCAAGCCAGTTCACCGCAATTCGTGTTAATAACGGGTCGAACATTTGCTCCCTATACCATCCTCCTAAGTTGGCTTGAGAAAATATCAAGTTTAAAGATGTACTAACTTCACTGTTTGAACAATTCTCGAAAATGGTCCTTGTAGTGCCTAATGAAGTATTGAGACAGGTACGGTATATGAGACACAATTCTGTGAGAGTGGTATAATTTGACACAGAAAGGTGTGAAGGGAAAATGGCAGGAAACAGAGGACGCGGAGTTAAGTATCCGCAGGAATTCAAAACTGACGCATTGAAGTTAATTCAGGTAAATGGGAGGTC
>Ga0194063_10000870_pt1 | contig 20709 bp, 22 predicted proteins | sample SepL3720m_MetaG_FD_155459 | JGI IMG/M metagenome (GOLD analysis project Ga0194063, IMG submission 155459) | Anoxic zone freshwater microbial communities from boreal shield lake in IISD Experimental Lakes Area, Ontario, Canada - Sep2016-L373-20m | ecosystem: Environmental > Aquatic > Freshwater...
CAGTGGACATCTTAGAGTTTTTTAAAAGAGGTTACCTTCATAATGGAGAAAAGATGAAATATTAACTTTGGAGCATTATATCAAGTTAAAGAGGTATGTTTAGACCCATTTGTTGAAACTTAAGCCAAGTTTTAATTAGTTAAATATTAATAACATATTTTTTTGCGATGTATCGATACATCGCAAAAAAAAATTATAATAATTCTTCTTTCCTCCTTTTTGCTTTATAGTTTGAAGATATTTTTTTATGACTTCCGAATAGATGAGGCTGAATAAGAAAGTCCGCAACAACATCTTCCAACTCACTTTTTAATTTTTCTGACAAAAGAATCGACCTAAGAAAGGTTGCTAAATCATCCTTTTGGGTTTCTAAATGTATCGCATAGTATGCGACGGTGCTAGATGACACATGAAGCATTTCGGAGATGATAGATCTATCAATATCTTTTATCAGCATGTATTGGATTCCGACTCTTTTTACTATCATAATTCGTTCTGCCTGAGTGAATAGAATGTCTAGTATCAGCTTCAGATCATTCTTACTTTTTTTCGCCAAGAGGTTTGAGAGTATATCAATCAATCTATCTGATACTCGAGTTGAAATGAGATTTTTTGAATGTTGTACCATACTCTCCACTATCCATTATCTAGATAATCTTGTCAACGGCTTATAAGCCGCAAAATTATCAATATGGAGCATTCCAACAAGAATTAAAATTCGTTATTGGTATAGAATTTGCGATGTATCGATACATCGCAAATATTGATGCAATAGTTATTCAATTATTTCAATTACGGTGTCAGCGGGAGCGGGGGAGGAAAATGTCTGAATTGTTCCCGACTCGGTGACGGAAGGCATATCTGAAGTGCCAAGAATTATTTTATTATGTATCCAGTAGAGAGTGAGATGAGAAAGGGTATTTTTATTCCAAAATGATTTTATTTCACTCGTAGGGAAGATAAAAATCATTCCATCCAATCCCCCAATATCCGATTTATTTTTTACATACATTAATCCCTTCTCCCATTTTTCTGGGGTATCGGCAAGAAGAAGTCGATAGTCGGCAGACGACAGTCGATAGCTTACAGTTTGATACTGAGAAAAATCCAATATACTTTGCCTTTGTTGTTGACTGTCGACTGTCGACTGTTGACTTCTCTTATACACTCGTATCACCGGGTGGTCAAAAACAGTCCATGTCTCCTCCGCTTCTTCATCGGGAAATGGTATGTGAAACTTGAAACTTGAAACTTGAAACTCAAGCCGCGGGAAAGAAGAAAACTCCGCTACTTTTTCATAACCGCTTCTTCCAGAAAATAGATCAGAATAGTAGGTAGTTAGTAGCGCATAGTTCGTAGCGGTATGATTTTTAAAAATACGACGGGAGGGAACGATAATGTAGTCCGCTTCTTGAGTCGCTTTCGCAAGGTCCTGTTGGAGTTGAGGGTTTGCATCAAGGTCGTAAAAGTTGAAAGAATTTACAAAATAAGAGGGCATAGGAGGGAGGGAATAGGGGATAGGGATGGGGAGGTCGATGACGTTTGCTGTCTCGCTCAGAATCTTGCTGTTTGCAGGAATATTTTTATAGATCCAATCAGAGGCAGTAAAGCGAATGTCAGGGGAGGTATAAATAGAGAGATATGAAACACCTGGAAGAATTGCTGCAACTATTACGACATATTTTAATGCCTGAAACTTGTCTCGCCCTGAGCTTGCCGAAGGGAAACGTGAAACTTGTTGAAATATTTTTTCATAAAAAAGAATTGCAAAGAGGGAAAAAAGAGGAAAAGAGGGAGCAATGAAACGTGTCCATTTGGCAAAGAAGAATGAAGAGGGGAGAAAGGAGAGAAGAAGAGAAAAACGAATAATATCGAGTACGATTGCTTCGTGTCGTATGTCTTTGTGTCCCTCAGGTAACTCGCTAAGTATATTTTTTTGCTTCTTTAATCGTGCCACCTGAAAAATTAATCGTAATACTCCTCCCATCGTGCTAGGCAATAAGAAAAGCCCCAAAATTCCCCCAATCAATGTTGGCCAACCGAGGACATAGGGGAGAATTTTTTCAAATTGGAATAAAACTGGGACGGTACCAGCAAATTGCCTGGTATAAAAGGGAAGATACGTACCTAGCCCCACTCCGGATTCATAGTTCATGGAGGTGATAAACTCGGCCCAGTTGAGGAAGCTTTGGGGGGAGGAGAGGATGAAAAATATGAGGGTAACAACTAAATACACCAACAAATTCAATAGTTTTTTGCAGATTCCGTCAAAATTGATGACTTCCCGCCAGTGTTCAAAAGCTTCGATAGCCTGCTGGCCGAACCTTTTCCGCGCGTGTCGGGCCCCTTCAATTTTGCCACCTGCAATTTTGAAAATAATTACCAACACTGGCACCCCTAAAAATAACACCGATGAAATTTTTGTCCCGAGAGCCAAGCCGGAAAATAGGCCAAGAAATAGTGCTGTAGAGGCAGGTCTTGCGCCTGCCCAAAAGCGTAGGGAAAAATAAATAATGAGAGAGTAGAAAAGCATAAGGAGAGATTCAGTGGTGCCAAAATGGGAAAGTTGAATAGCATAGGGCTGAAAGATTAAGAAGCTAAAAGCTAAAAGCTGAAAGCCGAAAGGGAAAGGTCTTTTTTTTGGAACTAACAACTCAATGATTTTTAACAAAGCAAGGACAAGGGCGATTGAGGAAAATGCTGAGATTGTGCGTAGAGCTATAGTTGCTTCGATAAAAGTTGGTTGGGTAGCTTGACCTGTAAAAAGGTGAAATAGGCCAATCCCTCCATAGGCTATATAGAGAGGAAGTTGGCCGTAGGCGAAGAAATGAGGATTGAAGCACTCTTGCAACTTGTAACTTGTAACTTGAAACTTAATATCGCAATTCATACTTTGAACTGCCACCGCCATATTCCGTTCATCTGGATGCATGGGATAGGGAAGGCCCCAGCCGAGATTGACAAAACGGGTATAAAAAAGGATAAGGATGAGAACAATATAAATGAGCTTTTTCACCTAATCATTATAAATCAAAATATGCGATAAGTTTAATATCTTAAATAATTTGTTCCGTTTTTGTTTTTCATTGCCCACGAACCGCACGAAGGCAGAGTCTTCTATCTGAATTTGCTTTTCTTCCTCTCATTTTGTATCATTAGCTCAACCAAAATCCATGATTCATCGTCTGCAAAGGATGTATCCTGAGCGTGCCGAAGGATTTTCAAAATCATTATTATTTTGAATTTTGGGGAACAATCCTATGTCCAAGTATGATCTGACCTTTCTTCTGAACGAAGAAACAGAGCTCAAAACGTTAAAAGAGCTCGCCCTTTCCCTTGACGCCAAAATAGTCAAAGAAGAAAAATGGGGAGAAAAAACACTTGCATACCCAATCAAAGGGCTCACTAAAGCAGTGTATTATCAATGGCACCTTGAAATGCCCAGGACTAATGCGATGGAGCTTCGCAAAAGGCTTCAATTTAACGAAAAACTCATTCGTTATCTCTTATTAGCAATTGATTAACTGAAACACTATGGCAAGTAGATCAATGAATAAAGCGATTCTCATCGGCAACCTCACACGAGACCCAGAATTAAAATATACTCCCAATGGCACTGCAGTATGCACATTTGGCGTTGCAACAAATAGAAGTTGGACTACAACAGATGGACAGATAAAGGAAGATACTCAGTTTCATCGTGTTGTTGCATGGCAAAAATTGGCCGAACTCTGTGGAAAGCTTCTTACAAAAGGTAAGAAGATTTACATGGAGGGGAGAATTACGTATCGAAGCTTTGTTGGAAAAGATGGTCAACAGCGATCCATTACCGAGATTGTTCTTGACGACTTTATCATGTTTGATAGTGGCAAGCGATTAGTGCCTGGAGAAGCGACATCTGCAGGGGACGTCCCAGCCCATGTTGATGTTTCTGTTCCACAAGAACATCACAGCGAAGCGCCCGCTCATCAAAATGAGCATACAGAGACAGTGAATCCGGAGGATATACCATTCTAAAAGTTTATAAAGTTATAAAGTTTCTCAAGTCCATAAAGTTTTAAAAATTTAAATTAATAAATACCTATGACAAACAATTGTTTTTTTTGCGAATACAAATCAGAGCCAGCATTCAAGGATCTTGACAATCTTGATAAATTTCTTTCTATTCGAAAGAAAATTATTAATCGTGAACGATCACGAGTATGCGCAAAGCATCAGAGAAAGCTCACGAAAGAGATAAAGTACGCACGATACTTAGCTCTTCTTCCATTCGTATCGTATCAGGGGATGAAATGAACATACCTTTATAAAGTTCATCAAGTTATGAAGTAGACGTTGTTTTTTTTACTTTATAAACTTTAAAAACTTTCGACTTTATAAACTAAATCGCGTATGATAAGTGTATGATACTTGAGATACCCATCGATCCAGAAAAGAAGCTTGCGATTAAGGTTGGAGAAAAGGTAGGTTTTACTACCCCTTTATATAAAAGCAAAGAAAAAGCAGAGGAGCGAATTGAGGTGGCGGAGCTGCTTTCCATTCATCCAAAAAAGATATTTACCCACTTAAAAAAGAACGTGGGAGATATAATCATTACAGGAGATTTACTTGCGGAAAAAAAATCATTCTTTTCGGATAAAAAAGTAACTTCCCATATTGAAGGAGTCATCACTGAAATTGATCATATTGAAGGAATTGTTCTTATTGAGACGCAGCGAGAGACCTCTTCTGAAAACTGTTGGTTTGCGGGTCACGTGGTAGATATATCAAAAAAACAGGTTCATATAAAGATAGAAAAACATATTTCACTCGAGGCAAAATATGTGGAGCGCGATTTTGGAGGCTCTCTCTGGCTTTTTACCAAGCAATCTTTTACAAACTCAGAATATCCAGTTGGAGTAGCAGAGCGCGCAACAGAGTATGAAGTGGCAAAGCTGGAAGCGCTTGGAGGACGAGGATTGATCACTTCATATAAATATGGAGGAGTGACATCTCTTCCTAAAGCAGAACTCAAATTAGCTCACAGCTACAAAGAAATATCATCTTCACAATTCTCCTATTGTTTTGCACAAGCTCAACATAGTACAATCATACTTTATTCCCTATGAAACCCAAAAAACAATCATTTAATATAACAAATCTACTCCTCATTGCTTCTGTGGCAGTGCTCCTTTTTGGAACTGGATATAAGTTAGGGGAATATACATCTTTCTCGGGAAAAAGCTCAACCATATCAACTAATAGTAAAAATATTGATTTCACTATGTTTTGGAAAGTGTGGGATATGGTGGAAAAAAAATATGTAGATAAGAAAAAAGTTGATGTAAAAAAGATGTATTATGGAGCTATTAAAGGGGTTGTTGCCTCACTTGAAGATCCCTATACCTTCTTCTTAACACCAGTTGAGAATAAACAATCAAAAGAAGGACTTGAAGGAAAATTTGAAGGAATTGGAGCACAGCTTGGTATGAAAGATAATAAAGTAGTGGTTATCGCACCTCTTAAGAATTCTCCTGCAGAAAAAGCAGGGGTTCAGGCAGGAGACTATATCATCAAGGTGAATGGTGAAGCTATTACAGGGATGCCTCTCACTCAAGTAGTATCAAAAGTCAGAGGAGACAAGGGGACAAAAGTAAAACTTACCATAAATCGCGCAGGGAAGGAAGTTGTCATTGAGGTTGTACGTGACACTATCAAAGTAGAGTCTGTAGAAACAAAACTAGATGAGCATCTTTCAAGCTGTACTGTTGGATGTGATATGGTTGCTTATCTCAAATTGAATCAATTTGGGGATAATACAGTGGATGAATGGGAACAGAAAGTAGCGGAAATAAAAACAAAGTGGGATAGTGGAGCCATTAAGGGATTAGTGCTAGACCTTCGTGATAATCCAGGAGGATATCTCGAAAGTTCGGTCTACCTTGCAGGAGAATTCTTAGAACAAAATAAACTCGTGGTGAAACAAGAGTCTACCACCTATGAAAATAAAGATTATTATGTCACTCGAAGAGGCTCCCTACTCACTATTCCTATGACCGTACTTATCAATGGTGGCTCAGCATCTGCAGCAGAAATCTTGTCTGGAGCTTTGCGCGACTATAAAAGAGCTCAACTTGTAGGTGAAAAGTCATTTGGAAAAGGATCAGTACAAGAAGCTATTGACCTAGGTGATGGTATGGGGCTACATCTCACAGTCGCGAAGTGGATATTACCTAAAGGAGATTGGATAAATAGCAAAGGAATAGAGCCCCAATTTGCCGTAAAAAATGTAGTGCCAGAGGGCAATACAATGTCTCGCGAAGTGGATGCGCAGCTTGACAAAGCAGTGGAGCTCCTCCTTAAATAAGAATCTGGTAGCTGGTAGTCGTTGAGGGAGGCCTCAACCCTGAATAAATACCCCACCTTAAGCGCGCTACTTTAAAACGTAAAGTAGCTCAAGATTTGAGCGAGAAATGAAAGCTCGACCTTTACGAGGCTTCCCGTATCAGCGGAGATAAGGACCTGCTTTTGAATAGTGATTGGGAGCAATCCAAGGAATTTCTCCGCCTTGAATCCAGATATTCGATAGATAAGAGATCCCTTTTCACTAACTAATAAGATAGAAGTTTCTACTCCACCCTTATCGTTTAAGGCTTTCAGCTCCATAACAATTCCTAATGCCTCATCAGGCATTATACTTACTTTTTTAGGACCCGTAGAAGTTTCTACGGTAAGAATTCCACTTAATGGATCAACAGAAAGGCCCATGCTAGACTGAGCAATAACATTATTTGCATTTATTTCAAGATGAGGAGCAGCATCATTTGATTGGTTTACTTGGGCTTTATTAGTTTCAGGAGTGCTTGGCTGATTCTTAATCGTAAAAAATTGATTTCCTCGCTTCACGGTAAGTTCATCTTGGCGAGTGACAAACGCTTCTCCCACCTTCTGTTGGAGAGTGACAAGGATTCCCCCAGTGACCGCAACTTCGCTCTGCGTCTGTTTTTCTTCCCGAGGAAGAAGGCGTTTTTCTTTAGACTTTTTATCAGTATTTGCATTGGTATTAGCGGAAATCCTTATATCAGCTAAGGCATTCGCATTAAGGGAGATATACGTTGTTTGATTTGTCACTGTTTTTTGGTTCGTAAGATTTTTTGGGATAATAGACGCTGGCGAAGTAGGAATAGGCGTGGGAGTTGGAATTGAAGTTATGGTTGGAAGAGGTATAGCCGTAATAGTAGGAGGCACATAAGGGGAATGTAGATTGTCTGGAGAGGCATTCTCATTTCTTATTGTTTGAGTTGAAGAGGGTGGTATTTTTGTTGGTGTGAGAGAAGGTGCTAATGTGGGGATAGGAGTCCATGTTGGTAGATAGGTTTTAGGGGGAGGCATACTATTATTTGTGCCCAATATGATGATAGGCGAATCAGAATTAGCAGATGACCCTCCCATTCCTCCTGGAGTAAACCCTCCTACCCCTTCTTCAGGGCAGGCTGGATTTGCACAGCTAGTTGATCGCTCTCCACAATCTCGTCCTCCATTTGATGCAGGTATAACAATATGCCGCGTTTTGGTACCAGGCCCGCATGAAGAAGAGCAAGCAGACCATTGGGACAATCTACAATCAATAGGTAGGGGAGTGGGAGTAGGAGTGTTTGTTGGAATTTGTGTTGGTGAAATTAAGAGGTCTGGATATATTCTGTAGCAAACATCTGGAATGTTTCCCAGACAAAAACATGCACAACACCAATGTAATTCTTTTTCATCATCAGCAATACAATAATCGGCATTATCCTCACGCATATTATTTTCATTTCTTAAGTTATTATATCCCGTTATAATATCGGGATTAGAGCAAGAGGCGTATCCTCCATAAGGAGTGGAATTGCTAGAATCAGTGAAATTGCTAGCAGGACCGAGCGTCTTGGTTGTTTTTGGCTTTTTTAACACAAATTTCTGGGATAGCACCACAGCCTGTTGTAGGGTAAAAAATATACCCAGTATAAACATTACCATTATCCACCCTTTTTTCATGTTGTTTTATTATAATCAAATTTGTTCTATGAATACAATATATATCGATACTCATTGTCACTTGAACTTTAACCGATTTAGTAAAACGAGGGATCAGGTGATAAGGGAAGCACAACATCAGGGAGTAGGGATATGTATCGTACCAGGGACTGACATTACATCTTCACAGAAGGCTCTTGCGATCGCGGATAAATACTCGCATATTTTTGCGGCGGTTGGGATACATCCGCATCATATATACTCAAGCCAACAGTCAACAACCACTAGTCAACGGTCAATAGCTCACAGACTAAGGTCGGATATGGAGGAGTTGGAAAAGATAATTATTCATCCAAAAGTGGTAGCGGTGGGGGAAATAGGCCTTGACAGGCACGAATACGAGGCGACCAAATATGAAAATTACGCGATAAACGAGGAGTTTATGCAGGCTCAAAAAGAGTATTTTCGATCTCAAATACGACTGGCAACAAAGTACAAAAAGGCCCTCATTATTCATAATCGGGAAACAAAAAAGGAACTACTCACTATTTTGAGTGAAGAATGGGCTGAATCGATGCGTTTTCGCACGGTATTTCATTGCTCGGAACCTGATGAGGAGCTACTTACATATGCACAGTCGCAGAATATCTTTATCGGTATTGATGGGGATGTAACTTATGGAGGGGAAAAAGCTCAGTTTGCTCAAAAAGTACCCCTCGAGCTACTCGTGCTGGAGACAGACTCGCCCTTTCTTCTCCCTGAGCCTCTGCGAGCTCAAAAGCTCTATCCAAATACACCTTCAAATATCCCCCTTATTGCTCAGTATATCTCGAATATAAAAGGAATAGCGGGAGAAGAAGTGGCGAGGGTGACAACGGAGAATGCAAAAAAACTATTTAGCTTATAAGTGTTTCATTTATTGTTTTACGGTGTCTCGCGAAGCCTTCATAAAGGAGTTTTGCGGCCACCTTTAAAACAATAAACTTTGCACAGTAATACTTTTGACTGAGCTTGGAGATTAACCCTTAATAAGGATATACAATCTCGAGTAGTCTTTTCTTAAAACTTTCAGCATTATATTGTGCGGATTGCAACAGAGCCCCAGAGGAAAGGGATGCAAGTTTATGTGGATCACCCATCAAGGCTGTTATGGACTCTGCTATTTTACCAACGTTATCACAGTCTACAAATGCAGCTTTTTCTCCTGCAATTTCATGAAAAATAGGATGATCTGAAAGCAGGGATGGACATCCCTGAGAGCCAGCTTCTACGTATGAAAACCCAAACCCTTCGTCATGAGACAACAATATATTAAGCTTAGCTTGTATATATAAATTCAACAGCTCTTTATCGCTTACATATCCAGCAAAAACAAACCTTTTATCTCCCTCTGCCTCAATGAAAAATTGGCGTAGGTCTGCCTGCCAAGGATGCATATAATTTTTGGGGTTTGTATCGGCAAAAATCATTCCCACAAAGATACAAGTTACATTTGTTTTTTTTATTGCCCTCGCCAATGTAGAAAGATTTTTATTCCACGTTCCATCTCCTACATAGAGACAGTATTCAGAGGGAGTTGTTCTTTTTATGGTGTTTTGCCAGAAACAGGTGGCAAGAGTAGGGAAGAGGACCTTAATTTTTTCTGGTTTCACCTTCAAATAGGAAATAATATCCTTTTTGCTGGTTTCAGAGTCGGTTACTACAACATCAAACAACCGAAGATTCCATTGCTGCCACAGAGAATATAAGATAGCTTTTACTCCCACTGGATAGCTTTCTGGATATTTAAGAGGAATAATATCATGAATCACCGCGATTTGACGGTCTGTAATGGAGCGATTAATAATCGGCTGTTGATAAAACGTATAAAATGGTTGAATAAGAATCGCATGCGAAGGAATATCTTTGAGGGAGCCCGTGAATATCCAATCGGGAGGGCAGTTTTCTTTAATTATCTGTATATATCTTCCAATTCCTCGCACCTTGCTTTGGGAATCGGTGAGAGTAGGATCGAAAATATAAACGGGTGCATACATAGGTATATTGTATACTAGTAGGAATATGAGTACAAATAATGAAGTTACTCATCCATCTCAATTCTATGAATAATACCAAACCGATCCACTTACGAAATGATGAATTTAACGATTATATTGAAGACGCAAAAATACCCTATGTCGTAAAACAGGGGGCGTTATCTGCTGAAGAGAGAAACCTCATTTATCGTTGTGGAGTTGATTATGCGCTTGATGTAAATGAAAAAGTGGGAGCAATTGCATATGTGAAACCAAAAAGTGATCATAATATTATCTTGAGAATCAAGGGGCCTTTCACTCTTCCGGAGAGAACGCAGTTTGCTTCTGAGGGAGGGGTTCTTACGATACAACCATATAGTATTCATGAAACAGCGGCAACGATACGACTTCGGGAAGTAGCAGAAGACCTCCATAAAAATGCACTCATTAAATCTCCAGTACCTATTGATGCGGAATATATCTATGAAGCTCTGCGTGAAACGGCATTTAACATCTCTATGGAAGAAGCGACAGCCCTTGGCGCTGGTTTTCAGATAATCCAAGTTGAATTTGATGAGAATGGCCACTTTAAAGCTGTGGAGCTTGACGAATCGCATTATTAATTTTTTCCGCTTCTATGAAACTAGGCCCTCAATTATTATTAAAACTTGTAAAAGAAAAAAAATTAGTGGAGGGGTTGGGAGAGAGGGATTTAAAAACACCAGAAGGAGCTGGGTTTGATTTACGGCTCGGGGAAGTGTACAAAATTTCAGGAACTGCATTTCTGGGCATTACTCATCGGGAAACACCAAAAATCGAAAAAGTAGCCGAATACAAAGAGAATGAAGTTAGGACAATTGAAATAAAGCCAGGAGATTTTTTTCTGGTGAGCACTATTGAAAAAGTAAATCTCCCCCTTGATATCACTGTGAACTTTAAACCCAGAACCACCACCTTTCGCAGTGGACTATTTTTACGTACAGGAAATGGGGCGCCTGGATATTCTGGAAAGCTCACATTTGGATTAAAAAATGAAGGACCGATTACCGTAACAATGGAGCTTGGCGCACGCTTTGTCCATGCTCAGTTTGAGTGGGTAGATGGGGGAGGAGCACAGTATAAAGGGCAATGGCAAGGAGGAAGAGTGACAACGGAAAGGCGAGAGAAGCAGATATAAGCTGAAAGCTGAAAGTTCAAAGCTGAAAGAATAACATACAAAACACATATATGAAAAATACTCATTCCGAATATCAATACCTCAATCTTCTTCAGGAGATTCTTGATAGGGGAACTCGCAAAGTTGATAGGGGAACGGGGGACGCGTCATATAGTGTATTTGGTCGACAAATTAGGTTTGATCTCGCTCAAGGATTTCCTCTTCTTACAACAAAAAAAGTATATTGGAAGGGAGTACTTCATGAGCTGTATTGGTTTCTTTCGGGGCAAAGCAATATCGATTATTTGGTAAAAAATAATGTACATATTTGGGATGATTATCCTTTCAAGATATACCTTGAAAGGAGTAAACAGATAGCAGTCAACAGCCAACAGACACTTACAAAGGAGGAGTTTATTGAAAAAATCGGGACGAATGAGGCATTTGCAAAAAAGTGGGGAAATCTACCTAAAATATATGGAGAAATGTGGAGGAGATGGCCCACCTCCGCTAAAGCTACGGCGGGCACGCCCACTCGTACAATAGACCAAGTGCAGTGGGTAGTTGATGAAATCAAAGCAGATCCTGCAGCACATAATCTTATTATTAATTCATGGAATCCAGAATATCTTTATACGATGGCTGAAAAAATAGATGCATCCCGTTTCCCCATTTGCCACAATATGTATCAATTAAATATTCTCGATGGAAGGCTTTCTTTACAGCTGTATCAACGGAGCGCTGATGTATTTCTTGGCGTACCATTTAACATTGCAAGTTATGCACTTTTAACCTTAATACTTGCCAAAGTCACCGGATATGAACCAGGAGAATTTATTCATACATTTGGAGATGTGCATATTTATGAGTCTCATGTGGAGCAGGTGAAGGAACAGCTAAAAAGAAAACCACTTCCATTTCCTACGATCTCTTTTGTTCAAGAGTTTAAGACGATTGATGAGTTTAAAACAGAGTATGTTCAGCTGAATAATTATCAGTTTCATCCACCGATAAAAGCATCTCTATCTGTATCGGGAGGGTATTTTGAAAAGAAATGATTATTTCCCTCATTGCCGCGCTTGATGAAAATAGAGTAATAGGGAAGGGGAACAGGATTCCTTGGCATATTAAGGATGACTTACTTCACTTCAAAAATCTCACCCTACACCATACGGTGATCATGGGGAGGACGACATTTGATTCTCTCATCGGATATTACCAGCGGAGCAGGAGACCCTTGCCGGAGAGAAGGCATGTGATTGTGAGCAGAGATGCGAATTATACAGTGAACTTGCCGAACTGTTTTGTAGTTCATTCAATCGAAGACGCACTGAGAATCTCAATAGAAATAGAGACAGAAGCTGCCCGCTTGGCAGCTGCGTCGTCTGCCGAAAGGGGCGAAGTATTTATTTCCGGAGGAGCATCTATTTTTGAGCAAACTATTAGTAAAGCAAACAGACTTCATTTGACTCTCGTTCATCATATATTTGAAGGGGATACCTATTTTCCCGACTACTCGGAGTTCAAAAAAGTAGTAGGGGAGGAGCACAAAAAAACAGATGAGGGTCTTGTCTACACATTTTTAGATTTATCACGTTGACTTGAAGTTGACTTGAAACTGAGATTAGTATATTCTTAAAATTATAGGTAGTTTACATATTTATCCTTACTATAGTATGAAAAAAATATTTTTTGGCTTTTTCTTTCTTTTTATCATGAGTGGGCTTATCCTTGTCCAAGGAGCGAATGCGCAGGCAGCTAACTCTGAACGATGGGTGTGTTTGGATGTGGTGGGTAATTGGTCAGCAGATCCTTGGGGTCAAACCTTGAAAGCAAAAGGTAGCGAAAAGCCGCTTGCCAACAAAGAGACGTTTATTGTTGAATGTGTCGCAACGAGCAAAGGTCAGATATGCACCACGGGTCGTCAAGATTCAGATCAGACGGTATATAAAAAAAACAATCTTGCTGAACTTACTGCCACAGGCCAATTTGCATATTATGGCATGTATGCATCCGACAAAAAAACAACCGCTCCCAATCCTCTTATTTCCGATGATTTGGGAGGAATAAACGATATTTTTTGGCGCGCCAACTCAACTCATTTTCCTCGTAAATTCCTTGCGATGAATTATATCGAACCAACAGGGGGAGGAGAGGCAGGTAGCGCTGGAGCACTTCAACAGGCCACATTTACTTTTGAGCAGGCATCAATGGAAAAAAATTGTGCATCAATAACTTGGGATCCTTATGGGAGAGTATTCGACAATAAGACATTGGAACCAATCACCAATGCATCGGTCACTCTTTTATTTAGTAAAAATGGAGCCTTTGTAAAAATGACATCCTCAGATGTATTGGGAGGCAATTTAATTAATCCTCAATCTACCGGACCTGATGGTAAATTTAGTTTTGTTGTTCCGGATGGAGATTATAAACTAGTTATTGGGTCCCCGCTCGCATTATCTTCCTCTCTCGCAGAAGTGCACCCCAACTACACGAAAGCGTATAGCGAGCTTTACCCATTTGTCCCAAAAGATATTGGGGGAGTAATTCAAGAACGAGGAGCAATACAACATAGAGACATTCCCGTAAAGACAGTAGGCGCCTCAACCCCTGTCAAAATGATGGATTATTTTTATGAAGCAGAGGCATCAACAGGCAACTCTAAAATAGAGGGAACTGTTTCTCATCCATTTACAAAAATCATAGCAAAATCCGTAAAGGTCTCTACTGCAGATGCTACGTTGCGAACTCCTTATAGAGTAATAGACACGGTGAGCGCGGACAAAAACGGAAAGTTTGATTTGGAAATAGACCAAAGCAAGTTGGAGAAAACAGATGAATATGTAGAAATATTTGACAATGTAGTGATGGAAAAGGTAGACATTAAAACCTTGGTTAAAAAAGAAGATGGTCTACTCCAAAAAATAGCATTCTTCATTGGAAAATTTTTGCCGATCGTTGAGGCCGCAGAAGTAGCAAGCATTCATTTTGAGCCAATTCCTCAGTATCTGGAAGGATATGTTTATGTTAATGGGGAAGTCATGCCAAATGCAACCGTTGAGGTATATAAGAACATGTCAAATAAAGCGTATTCGTCCACAAAAGCGGATGAAAAAGGATTTTTCAGAATCACTTCTGAATATTTACCTCGAGATCCCTACAGCTTGCGTTATGTTACGCCTCTTGGGGTTATAGTAAAAGCATCAACCTCTGATTTTATCGCAACCAATCAAAAAACGATATCAGAGAATAAGGTTGACTTATACAACTATCGCGACCAACAAAATAAAACCGTTAACGACTTGGTGATAAAACCAACAGTCTCTTTAACAGCGGGAAGAGGGGAGACGGCTATTCCAGCAAAGACAGAACAAAATGCACAATCTGGGGTTATGGCAAAAATTGGTGCAAATAAGGAGATTGCCCCATATATTGGCGTAATTATCATAATGATTATTCTTATTATCGTTGCCATAGCAATTGGGATATTCGTGATGAAGAAGAAACCGTCTGGGGAGAGCATGATACAATAGGGACCATGAAAAAGAACTATTGGTATAACTTGCCCGAACGACTCATTGCACAATTCCCCGCACATCCGCGTGATTCAAGCAAATTACTCGTGTATGACACGCGGAATAATTCGTTAATTATCAAACAATTTTCGGAGCTTGCCACTTCTCTTCCCCCTTCTACCACTCTTACCTTAAACGACGCGAAGGTGGTGCCTGCACGAGTGATGATGAGTAAGGAAACAGGAGGGAAAATAGAAGTATTATTCTTGGTGAATGAGTGGATTAGCTTGCGTGATGGCCCTATTCCCTGCTTTCTTGATAGAAAGAGTAGGGTAGGGGCCAAGCTCTATTTTAAGAATAAGAGCTTTGTGACAGTCATCCGCCAAGAGGAAGGCTTGTTCTTCCTATCCTGGGAGGAAAGAGCTGAAGATCTATTGAAAAATCTCGACAATTATGGAACTATGCCGATTCCCCCCTATATTAAACACTCCCCTCTCAGCAGAGATCAGCTTATGGAGAAATATCAGACTATTTTTGCAAAAAATCCAGGCTCAAGTGCAGCCCCCACAGCCTCGCTTCATTTTACGCCTGCAGTGTTTAAAAGTCTTGATGATGTGGGTATAAAAAAGCAGAATATTACGCTCCATGTGGGCTTAGGCACCTTCGCTCCCCTCACTGAGGAAAATATGAAGCGAAAAACTCTTCATCACGAGTGGTATGAGATATCGGAAGAGATTCTTCGATCTTTCGAAACATCGAAGTATTTAGGCACGAAAAGGAGGAGAGAGAAGCCGGATATTACAGCAGTAGGGACGACGGTAGTGCGAGCATTAGAATCGATTGCACTAAAAGCTCAAAGCCATAAGCTAAAAGCTACAAGCTTGAGAGGTTCAACCGACCTATTTATTCTCCCACCATTTAAGTTTAAGGTGGTGGACCATCTTATCACCAACTTTCATCTTCCTGGATCTAGTCTCATGATGTTGGTGGACGCTTTTCTGGAGCACAAGAAGGCGCAAAAACGGATATTGGAGCTCTACATGTATGCGATTGAACATGACCTCCGTTTCTATTCATTTGGGGATGCGATGTTGATACTTTAAGATAATTATATATTGTAGGGGGAAAAATCTTCCCCTTGAAATATTATTTATACTTAAGTACTATCAGATTAGTTAATTTTAGTATTATTATTTTCCCATCATCATTATGAGCGATACAAAAGCCCCAGACTACAAGTCTGTATTTGGTCAGTTAGAAAAAATGCTTGATGAATATTTAGGAAAAAAGGCTCCCGCAATGCCTGAAAACGTCAAAGAGACACTTGCCGCTTTTGGTCCTTACCTTTCCATTATTAGTATCGCGCTTACTATTCCTGCCATCACTGCGATTTTCGGATTAGGGAGTATATTAACTTCAATCACTCCTTATGCAGCTGGACTGTATTATATGAATTATTTGGGAGTTATTGGAATCATCGTTTCAGCTGTATTTAATGGACTCGCTATTCCTGGACTTTTTAAACGGTCAATAGGAGCATGGAGACTTATGTACTATGCAGCGCTCGCAAATTTTGTGGGGTCAGTCATTCAGGGGAATATCACGAGCGCGTTACTTGGAGCTCTGATTGGAATGTACATCCTATTTCAGGTGAAGAGTAAGTATAAATAACTCAGTTTAAAGCTAAAAGTTAAAAACGGCGCTGGGAAACCGGCGTCTTTTTTATGCAATGGGGTATAATACCATATGATATTTTTTTCTGTTCATCATAGATCTCCAAAATCAAAGGCGCGCCTGGGGACAATCCAAACCGATCATGGAGCTATACAAACCCCAGCATTTGTGCCGGTGGGAACAAAAGGAACCATAAAAGGACTGACACAACCACAGATTAACGATTTAGGTGTTCAACTTTCTTTTGTAAATACCTATCACTTGGTGATTCATCCAGGGGTTGAGGTGTTAGAGCGCTCCGGGGGGGTCCATAATTTTGCGAAATATACTATTCCCCTCATGTCCGATTCAGGAGGGTTTCAGGTGTTCTCTCTCGCGCAGCGAGAGAGAAAGCAGTCTCAAGTCTCAAAGTTCTCAAAGTCTGAAAGTCTAAAAGTCGGAACTCAAAAACGCATTGCCGATGTGCGAGGAGATGAACAGCCGCTTGTGGAGAAAATATCGGAGGATGGAGTGATGTTTCGTTCTGTGTATGACGGAACGCTTATTAACTTTACTCCCGAAACGTCCATGGATTTTCAAAAAACAATTGGGGCAGATATCAATATGGCTTTTGATGAATGTACCTATTATCCAGCAACACATGAATATACGGAAAAGGCGATGGAGAGGACACATAGATGGCTGCAGCGGTGTATAAATCATAGACAACAACCAACAGTCGACGGTCAACAGCAAAAAACCAACAACATGCAGTATAAAATCTCAAATTTAGAGCTACACCCTACATCCAACTCCTTAACCCTTAATCAATATATATACGGCATTATCCAAGGCGGTACATATGAAGATTTGCGGAAAAAATCTGCAGAATTTGTCGTGGCCCAAAATACGCCCGGGGTGGCCATCGGCGGCGTATCGGTGGGAGAGACGAAGGAAGAGATGCGAAATCAGGTGAAGTGGGTGGCTTCCTATCTTCCTTTAGACCGTCCTGTTCATCTCCTTGGGGTTGGGCAGGTGGATGATATTGTGGATTTAGTAAAGTACGGAATAGACACGTTTGATTGTGTGGAGCCTACAAGAGTGGCTCGTATGGGGAGCGCCTATCAAACAGGGGCTGTGTTTGCCCATTTAGAAGGGAGCTATATTCCTTACGAAATAGATCTTAATAAATCCACCTATAAGGGAGATTTAAGCCCACTTGATGCGCAGTGTCGTTGTTCAACTTGTATGAACTATAGCAAGGCATATCTTCATCATCTGTTCAAACAAAGAGAACTCTTGGGCTACACACTTCTTTCCTATCATAATATATTTGTAATGGAGAGACTCATGGAGAAGATTAGATCTCAAATTGAACTAGATTTGATATAATATAAAAATGAAAATTTCTTCTCAAGCTATTGAGACAAGACCTTTGATTAATACTGAAAGACAAGACATTCTCTCTCATTACGTTGAGGTACCACACCCGAAAGAAGCCTCAATGTTTTGCGTTGATGGTCGAAAAGGATTACGGGTTAACTCACAGAAAGCAAACATCAAAGGTCCCTACCTTCAAGGCTTAGGTGGGAGTTACCACTCTGTTGCTCTCAATTGGCTTCTTGATAATGGTGGCAAATCTGATTATGTGGAATCCGCTAATAAGACATTTACCACAATGAAAGAAAAAGGGATGAAGATTGGAGTACATCGGGGTCATCATGCTCAGGGGGATAGTTCGGACTGTGGGTTTGCCGATAATTTTGGGAAAATAGTAACCACACTTCTTGATAACTCGGAAGACATTTGGAATTTAATTATTCAAGCAGAAGAACCTTTACGCGAGAAAACAACCGATTGGAAAGCTCTTATCAACTCGATAATAGATGCAAATCTTTCATCTGTGCCCACAGGAGACACCCTAATTAGTACTGCCGAAGAAAAATACGGAGCCGATATTCAAAATCTAGATGGCGAGCATGGTGAAAAAGCAGCTGTCGTTAATCTTATTTCTAATACAACACTTGATGTAGATAATAATCAAGATAATCAAGCATTTAATCTAGACCTATGGCATGTCCTTGATCAAGTAAGACAACTGGGGATGGATGAGCAAAAAGCAACACTGCTCTCTCTTGGCTTATATGTCGCCACAGAAATGGTATTGGTTGAGCAGAAAGGCAAACCGCGCCTTCCCATTATCGTTCGGAAATAACTCAAGAAATTAGAATGAGAGCCACCGCACAAAGTATTACACGTAGTGAGCTCTCCCACTTTTTTTCCTTCGACATGTCGACATTCATTCAGTATGATATATACTTGTATGCAGAAACATAAATTAATCGTGGTAATTGGCAATGTAGGAACGGGGAAAACAACAATTACACACGACCTCGCCCGCCTGCTTAAAGCAAAAGAAATACAAGCGGATGAGCTGTATCTTACCAATCCCTTCTTTCCTCTTGCGATAAAGGATAGGGCGCGATGGTCCCTCGCAAGCGATCTATGGTTTCTGTATAAGCGCGTAGAAATCATGACAAAGTGTGTTTCCGATTTAGATAAACAAAATCTTCTCGTCGATAGCGGCCTTCCTATGAGCTGGGTGTATTCACACAGTAGAATAAAAAGCGGATATTATAATAAACACGAATGGCTTCTCTATGAATCCATGAGTGATGTGACAATCGCTCGTTCCCCCAAGCCAGATTTAATTATAAACCTTCATGGAACACTACCCTTTTTACTGCATCGTATCCAAACACGTGGGCGAGAGTTTGAAAAGAAGTATCACACACGTGAATATCTCTCTTCATTAGATTTTAGCCTCAAAAACTACATTATGCGCGCAAAGAAAAAGAGAATAAGGGTAATTGATGTTGATGTTGAGAATAATAATATGTCAAATAAAGAAAATCTTCTTGATCTCAAAAAAGAGATGGGGATATAGCATTAAAATGCTTTATACGCCGCATTGAAAGTGGCAAAATCCACCTCTTTTTTCCCTTCGAGCTGGACGTGGGTGATGAGGGGATAGGGATGAGGGAAAAGGGAATTTAGGGATATACGAGTGATTATTAGTCTTTTTCCGTTCGGAAGAAGTGTCCAGAGACCGGGCCAAGGCGCGAGCGCCTTAAACAAACAAACAGTCAACAGCGAACAGTCAACAGACTCGGGGAAGGCGAGTTTATTTTTTGTGTAATATTCAACAACTATGGGAGGAATTTCATCGCTTGTGAGGGGCTCTCCTTTGATTATTTTTTGAACAGTGGCAAAAGAGATGAATCCATCTTTCTTAGTCAATAGTCGTGTAAAAGTAGCTTTCGAGTGGTCTTGTTCTTTCTTTTGTAACGCGCCATTAATTAATTGTTGTATACTTTCTTTGAATAGCTTATAGCCAATGCCAGAAAGTCTTTTCTTAAGGATTTCTTGTGTGTCCTCATTTTGAATGGAATATTCTTCTTGCATGAGAATTTGGCCATGATCCATACGTTCGTCCATCTGAATGAGGCTAACTCCCGTCTGTATTTCTCCGAGTAATAGAGGATATACAATTGGAGAGGGGCCGCGGTACTTAGGGAGAAGGGAAGGGTGGATGTTCCAAAAGCCCCACTTTGGGATTTTGAGCATTTTAGCGGGTATAAGTTTGCCGAAGGCGTAAAGTAGTACAAAATCTATTTCCTGCAATTTTGAATTTACAATTTCTAATTGTAAATTATCATAGATGGGTATGTTGTATTTTTGGGCGAGAAGTTTCACAGGTGTGGGGGTAAGGATTTGGTCTCTCCCTGCTTTTCTGTCTGGCTGAGTGACGACAAATCTGAGTTCAACAGGGAGCTCTGAATCATCAATAATCTGGTGAAGTACATCAGTGGCAAAGTCTGGAGCGCCAAAAAAGGCAATGTTGAGTTTTTTCATTATCCCTATTATACCGTAATTGATATGGGGTGTATTGTGTCAAAATATATACATATTTATGTTTGGGAAGAGCGTCTTAACGGCCTATGTCTAACCTGCGAGGTTAGAGACGGCCCATTGGGACGAGCTAGAAACCTCAAAAAAATCAAAAAGAGAGACTTTTTTGCAGAAGGGGGAGGTATTGCTTAGCAAGGGTAAGCGTGACAACTTGCGCGGTATTGGTGTGATAAAATCGGTAGGAAACAGTATCTTTTGTTTGCGTTTCATAAGCACGGATAGTCTTATTTAGGGTAACAGAAAGCTCTCCATCAGCTTTTATGAATGTCTTTTTTTCACAGGAGAGGGCGATTCCTAGCTGTTTGTTTTGAGATGAGAAGAGAGCAGAGCTTGAGCTTTCTGCTGTTTTTTCCAGCTCATTAGGGATAAGAAACGATATTTTACATCCTTCATGAGTATATTC
>Ga0194063_10000871_pt1 | contig 20704 bp, 18 predicted proteins | sample SepL3720m_MetaG_FD_155459 | JGI IMG/M metagenome (GOLD analysis project Ga0194063, IMG submission 155459) | Anoxic zone freshwater microbial communities from boreal shield lake in IISD Experimental Lakes Area, Ontario, Canada - Sep2016-L373-20m | ecosystem: Environmental > Aquatic > Freshwater...
ACTTTGCGTATCGGGCTCGTGCGTGACGTCAAGGTTTGGCAATGCGTGCAATGTCATATCACTAATCACTACGATTCATTGTGCAAGAACGCGGCATGGCGCGGCGCACGTTTGGTCTGACTCCATTCTTCCAGCATAAGCCACTTAACATCGTTGAGCATTTGCATTTGCTGCCTTTCCTGTGGGTCTCGGTATGTCAGTTCTATTCGATGCCCATTAGGGTCGAAAAAATAGATGCTGTGAAAGATGCCGTGATTCGTTACACCTACAACCGGTATACCGTAGGATTGCAGATGCTGCTTCGATTGCAGCAGGGTGTCTCGATCTTCAACCTCGAATGCGATATGTTGCACCCATTCGGGAGTGTTTGGGTCTCGGCCCATGGGCGCTTGGGTGGGCAGCTCAAAAAAGGCCAGCACATTGCCACCTCCGGCATCTAAAAATACATGCATATAGGGGTCGGGGGCCTGGGTGCTGGGTACTTTGTCCTCCGCGATGGCAAGTACAAATTCCATATGCAGCATTTTTTGATACCACAAAACCGTTTCCTTGGCGTCTTTGCAGCGGTAGGCTACATGGTGTATGCCCTTCAGCATTATGCTATCTCCAGTACGCCGCGTCGAATTTGATCTCGCTCCATAGATTCGAAAAGAGCTTTGAAATTTCCTTCACCAAATCCATCATCGCCTTTGCGCTCAATGAACTCGAAAAATACGGGACCCATCACGGTTTGTGAAAAAATCTGCAGCAGTAAACGTGGGTTTCCCTCCTCGGTGCTCCCATCGAGCAAGATGCCGCGCGCTTGCAAAGCCTGTATATCTTGCCCGTGGCCGGGCAATCGTTCTGACAGCATTTCATAGTAAGTATCAGACGGCGCGGCCATCAAGGGAATGCCTGCGGCGCGCAGACGGTCAATCGTGTCTAGTAAGTTGTCGCAGGATAGGGCGATGTGCTGAATACCTTCGCCTCCAAATTGCATCAAAAACTCTTCAATTTGACCGCTCTTGCCTGATGCTTCCTCGTTTAACGGAATACGGATGAGCCCATCGGGCGCCGTCATAGCTTTGCTGGTTAGGCCGGTATATTCCCCTTTGATGTCAAAAAATCGTATTTCTCGGAAATTGAAGATTTGCTCGTAAAACTTTGCCCAGTAGGCCATTCGCCCCCGATAGACGTTGTGCGTAAGATGGTCGATCTGGCATAAACCATGGCCTAACGGGCGTCGATGCTGGCCTTCAATGAATTGAAAGTCGATATCGTAGATTGATCTGCCGTCTTCAAACCGGTCTATCAGGTACAGCGGTGCACCTCCTATACCCCGAATGGCAGGAAGGCGCAGTTCCATTGGACCCGTAGGAATTTCTACGGGTTGGGCTCCTAGTTCCAGGGCCCTTGCATACGCGGCGTGCGAATCGCGAACCCTAAAAGCCATGCTGCAGGCGCTTGCTCCATGTTCAGCTGCAAAGTAGTGGGCAAAGCTGTGCGGCTCGCGGTTAACAATGAAGTTGATATGCCCCTGGCGGTAGAGGTCTACATCTTTGGAGCGATGGTGGGCTACCAAGGTAAAGCCCATTTTCACTAGCAGCGGCTCTATAAGGCCAGCCTGAGGCGCGGCAAATTCAACAAACTCAAACCCACATAAGCCCATCGGATTGTCAAAGATATCGACCATTTCTTGTTCCATTTTGTTGTTGACCGTGCATCAATTTTGACAAGTAATGCGTGCTAGCGGTGTGCATTATTTTGGTAAAAACTAATTTTTATGCATAATTAACGCATGAAAATATCAAATAATGCATCTTTCTCTCTTGATTCATTCGATATAGGACTTCTTGGTGCGTTGCAGCAAGATGCGCTTGCCACGCATCAAACTCTAGGAATGGATATCCATTTGTCCGCATCACAGGTAAGTCGTCGAGTGCAGCGCCTGCAAGAGGCAGGACTGATCGCCCGTTACGTGGCCTTGCTCAACCCGCAAGCCTTAGGTTTAGGCGTGCGAGCCGTAAGTTATGTCACTCTGATCCGTCATGGGGGTGATGAAGGCCGAATTTTTGAGCAAGAAATCAAAAATATTCCCGAAGTGCTTGATTGCTATGCAGTGGCCGGAGAGTCTGATTACGTGTTGCAAATTGTTGCAACCGACTTACAAGCTTTGTCTGAAACCGTTCTTCGGCGGCTTACACGTATTGTTGGTGTAGGTAGTATCCGTTCGAACGTGGTGCTCAGTTGCGTCAAGGCCAGCACCCAATTACCCTTGACACATTTAGGAACTGATGCGGGCGTTAGCCGAAAAACATAGCAATATAGGTCTAACGATCATTAAGATCGCAGCCTTAGAAATCTTACTTATGCAAGCAAGCACAACCGCCAAACACAACCCCAATGGTTGATGGCGCCTTATAGCGGATTCCACATTTTTTCAAAATTTAACTAGGGGTTTTCCAAACCTGTTTTGCGACGCGCATCAGGTTGCCTCCAAGAATTGCTTGAAGATCGTGCTCAAGATAACCAAGGCGAATCAGTCCCTCGACGATTTCTTCCAACTGTTCAGGTTTAACGAAGTTCATGCCATTTGAAAAGCCTAACTCTGGAGGGAAAATGTGCTTCATTTCCGCCATCCCCGCGTCTACTTCAGCTTGATCAAAAACAAAGTCGAGTCCTAAGGCAACATGTTCAGGGCCAATGAGTTGCACAGCGTAATCGAGATGACGTACGAAGGTATCGCTGCGGACGTCGTTATCGCCAAGGAATGGACCTACACCGTTAATACCCACCACGCCGCCAGTTTTAGCACATTGACGCATTAATTCGTCTGAGATGTTGCGCGGGTGCTTGCGAACAGAATTAGGATTGGAATGAGAAAAAATAACAGGCCCTTGGGCATAGGCCATTACATCGCGCGCAGTGCGATCGCCACCATGGCTGCAGCACACCACCATACCAACACGGTTCATTTCATCAATCAAGCGACGACCAAAATCTGTGAGACCAATGTCTTCGTCTAAGCAACCACCGGCCGCCAAATTGTTGCGGTTATAGGCTAGTAACATCCAACGGACACCCAGATCAAAATAGAGCTGCACTAGGCTGGCCTGGTCACCCACCGCATTTGCACCCTCAATATCAAAGCTCACCGCTAAACGACCGGTGGCCCTGGCTTGCTCGATGTCTTGCACAGACCGCACAAGCACGTATTGATCGGCGCGCTGAGCTATCCATTGCCTAAAGGCGGCAATCATGCGTATATGCTTTTCGATGCCGTCATCACCGAACCCAATGTTTAGAGATATGTGGTCTATACCAGCGGCTCGGTACCGAGAAAGTTGGGGTAAGAAACTATCGTCCTGTGGTCGCAGCGGAAGGCAGCCATGGTTGTCCCAGACTAGGCAGGAATCGATAATTTTGCGTGCAGTTTTCACGGCAGAATAAAATTTAAAGCGGTGGGGTGTTGGCACTCACGACAACAGCCTCTTCATCGCCGACATTCCTAAAAAGGTGCGGCAGTCGACTCGGAAACAGGTAAGCGTCGCCAGCTCCTAGGATGCGCGTGATACCTCCTACGGTGACTTCAAGTTTCCCCTTGATAACAACGCCGCCTTCTTCCCCCGAATGGCCGTAGGGAGCCCGAGCCGTCTCAGCATTTGGTTCGTAGTGTTCCAAGAGAACCTGCAAAGGTCGACCTGTGAGGTTGCGCCCAACTTGGCGCAGAGACAGTCCCTTACCGCCCACTTCCAACAATTCCTCTTGACGAAAAAAAACTTGGGTGTCGCTTTCAGGGTCAAGCGAGAAAAACTCGGACAGCGTCATAGGTAAACTGTCTAGAATTTTGCGAAGCGATCCAACTGAGGGACTGATCGCATCTCGCTCAATACCTCCAACCGTGCCGTGCGTCAGGCCGGAGCGGCGTGCTAATTCGCGCTGTGATAGACCGAATAGCTCTCGCACATAGCGAAGGCGTGGGCCAATTCCCGCCGATGAATCGTCAAGTTCGCTTTCTCTGCTGCTCTCTGGGACTACTGCTGATGAAGTGGCTTTTTTTCTTTTGCCGTTTGAATTCTGCGTCTCGGCAAGGGGAATTGGGGCTTTGACAGCATTGTCAGTGCTCTTGGAAGGTTTCATGAGAAGCATTCAGAGTTTTAAGTCAATCATTGCCGATTAGAGATACGGCGTCATAAACGACGTATCAACGGGATGATAAAAACCTTAATTTTACGCTCACTAGCCCCCTCATAGCTGATCCTGAAATATCACAAGCCGGCAGCATATAAAGGCGCCGTAAAGTTCTAATGCCGTCGCAAGTGCTTATGTTATGGCCCCAAGATCCGACGAATCTATTGATCATCCGGAGCTGTTATCAGTAGCCTTGGCCGAAGCAACGGTAGCGGCGTAGGTGCGCTGGCACTGCCAAAGTATGGCTGTTGCTAGCAAGAGACTGATACACGAGGTGCCAACTGCTGCACGAATTAGTCCATCGGGTCTATCCTTAAACTGATCAGAAATTGCACCCACCAGAGCAGGGCTCAGGGATCCACCCACAGTATTGACCATAATGATTATGGCTACCAAGCGTGCACGTAAGTTGCGTGCTGTCATATCTTGAATAACATTTGGAAAAGTCATCATGCCGCACATTAGAAATGTCATTTGAATCCCTACTAGGAAGAACAGTTCTCTAACATTATTTGCAGCCAGCAATGTTGATGTGCTGAGCGCCGTGAGGAGCGCGCTGAAGATTAGAACAATGATCGCATAGCGATCACCAAGCCGCGGCCTAAGGAATTTTGCAAGTGTCTGGGTTATGAGTAGACCAAGTAAGCTGGAAACTAAGGTGGCTATTCCCATAAAGTTTCCAAGCTGAACAGGCGTCGCCCCCATTTGGCGCATTGCTACTACTGGCAGAAATGCGCCTATTGCGGAAAGTCCAAATACAAATAGCCCCATTCCAACAAAAAAACTAATGAAAGTATTCGAGTGGGATTGAATAAAAGCGAAAACCGATGTATCAGAGTTCGCCCTTGCAGTAGATTGCGCCAAATCTTCAACAGGTTTTCTAGATGACTTGGCCTGCGAAGACATACTGAGAACCAAACCTATCACGAGAAGGCCGGGCAGAGCAGCTGCAAAAAATGCCAGGCGCCATGTCTCCATGCTCTGAAATGGCAGAGGCAGAGACGGCTTTAAGGTGTCCACATAGAAGATCAAATACCCGCAGAGCGAAAGCACCATGCCTTGGCCAAGTCTGCCGCCTACGGCAAATATTGAATTAGCAAGAACACGTTGCTTGCCGTGAAAGAGTTCAGGGATGAGCGCGTAGGCGATCGGAAGCACGCCTGCTTCACCAGCTGCCACGATAGCGCTTGCAAAGAAGAGTTCAGTAAAATTTTGCGCCATCCCGCATGCGGCCACGGCCAGGCTCCAGATCAGAACACAAATCGATAGCACGATGCGGCGATCTAAACGATCAGCCAGCCAGGCTATCGGGTATCCAGCTAAAGCGGAAAAAAGAGCGACGCTCAAGCCTTGGACAAGACCGATCTGAAAATCACTGAGACCCATTTGCTTGCGGATTGTCTCGATTTGCAAGACAAATACTTGTCTGTCAAGCACAACGTACAGGCCAATGAAAACCAGAACGCCCAAACTCCACCAAGCAATTGCTGATGCGCTATGAGATGACTCTTTTGAGCTACCAGGGTTATCCGAAATGGATGTCAGTGTCATTTGGCCTCCTTCGTATTTTTACTTAAGTGTTACACAGATAGCGGCGCTCAAAGTGGCGCCGCAAATGGTCTGGATTGAATCCTTCACCAGTAACCTGAAGCATCAGGTCTTCAGCGTTAAATCGAGCGCCTATTTCCCATATTCTTGGTTTTAACCAAGCACCAAGGCAGCTAGGATTTCCGTTTGAAATGTGGACATCTAAATCATCAATATCTTTTCTCATGGCGTTATTGCATTGTGCTGCGACCATTGCACCCAAAAGGTAAGTTGGAAAATAGCCAAACATCCCTCGAGCCCAATGCACGTCTTGCAAAGGTCCCTGGTTAAAATTACCACGCGAGTCAATACCTAGTAGATGTTTCATGCGCTCATCCCAGGCAAAAGGAATATCTTCGACTTCCAGTTCACCCTCAATTAAAGCAAGTTCTATTTCAGTGCGCAAAATGATATGAGCTGGATATGTAAGCTCATCAGCTTCAACGCGAATGAGGCCAGGTTGGACGCGTGTCAGTAGGCGAAATAAGTTTTGGGGTTCAAAGGCAGGTTGTGGGCCAAAAGTTGACTTGAGTAAGGGGGATAGTGCCTGTGAGAAAGCAAGTGACGGTGCCAGTTGTCGCTCAAAACTGAGCGCTTGTCCTTCATGCAGTGCAGCAGAGTGCGGCTCTGCCAGAGGTTGTCCTAACCATTCGCGGGGTAGATTTTGCTGATAGCAAGCGTGTCCTGTTTCATGCATAGACCCTAATAGGGCTGGCAGGAAGTTCTCTTCTCTATATCGAGTGGTTAGTCTGACATCCTCAGGCACGCCGCCAGTAAAAGGATGTAGGCTGTCGTCCAAACGTCCGCGCTCGAAATCGAAACCAAGCATCTTGATGACCATCTTGCAAAGCTGCCTCTGCGTCTCAACCGGAAATGGTCCTTGGACTTGGATGACCTGCTCTGTTGCCTGACGGTCGCGAACTTGAATAATCAGATCGGGTAGCCACATTGATATTTCACCGAATAAGTTATTTACCCGCGAGGTTCTTAGACCCGGTTCATGACGCTCAAGCAGGGCGTCATAGCGAGATAGACCGAGAAACTGCCCTAACTGTTCAGCTTCCTCTCGTACAGCAGCAACCAAATGTGAAAGAGGTTCACTGAATCCTTTCCAATTGTTGTCCTGCCGCGCCAAGTTCCATGACGCCATGGCAGCATCGCTGCATCGTTGTACGTGGGCTGCAGTTTCGTTACTAATCGCTCGTGATAGTCTTTGTTCACGCTGCATCAGCTTAAGATTGACTTCTTGCAACTCGCTTAAGGGTTCCCTTTGCGCATCTGCAAAATGTGTGTCTAAGATTGGATCAAGTTTTAGGTCGCGCAGAATTTGAGCAAGTTCAGCCTGTGCTGCGGCCCGCGCTGCAGCGCCCCCCTGAGGCATTTGGGTCATCCGATCCCAAGTCGCCAGTGCCTGCATATGCCCCAAATGGTGCAAGCGAAGATGCAGTGCTGCCAGTCTGTCGTAAGCAGGCGTTGTATTACGCATTTTTAGCGACGCATCGAGAATTTGATGCCTCTGGCAATCCCTGCAGGTGGCACCATGTTGTGGTCATCACCGGCATGGACTAGGGTTTCGACCTCAAACTGCGAGTTAGCCAACGCTGACAGCCGTACTCCAAGTTCCTCTACGTTTGGCACCATCCGGCATTCTTCAGTCATGTCGCGAAAATCTTGCTCTCCCGCGGGCAGGCCCGGCACAAACCGAAACGTGGATTCCATTTCTCCAACAGTGATCAGCGCACGTGCCTTGACTTGACCTGAGCGTACGCGACTACTGAACGCTTCTTCATGTGCGAGAACGGCTCGGTCGTTGTACCAGATCGACGGGCTAATGGCCACGAATTGCTGGAATGAGTCTGTGTACCGAAACAGTGCGTGCAACGTAGTGAGACCTCCCAAGGAGTGTCCCATCAACACTTGCTCTTGCTTATTGATTGAGACCAAGGCTTCGATACGCGGCTTAATTTCTTCTTCGATAATTCGAAAATAGTTATCCATTCCTCCCCACCCTTCTGATGGGTGGGGCATCTTTGCAATGAACCCTTTTTTTAAACGCTCTTCAGAAATTGGCGTAGTCAAGTCGATCATACGAAGCTCTAATGCTGTGCTGACGCTGTCGGTAGGGTAGCCTATGCCGACTACGACAGGGTCGATAACATCGGGCCAGCAAGCCTGAATTCGGGCAGTATCAACAGCAATCCCGAAGTGAAGGTTGCCGTCGATCAGGTAGACGACTGCATGTCCTTCTGCAGGAGTCGGTCTCCGTGTGGGAATAGAAACAAACAGTCTGTAAGCTCGACCATTGACTTTTGATTTGAAATCAAGGATCCGGGCGTTCAAGGCCATCTCGGCACTTGGGGAAGATGATTCGTTGGTCATGAGATCTTTAGTTTTTGATGAATGAATTTACCCAACACAAAATTACGGACTTAATGGATTAACCCCAAAGTTCAGGGGAGGGTGGTTGTATGAATCCGTCAAAATACTCCATTGGGAAAGGGCGATCGCCCAGTTGGAGTAATGGCCCATCGAGATCGACCCACTTTGCCCACTGTGCAACTAGAAAGGCAGGAGCCATCCCGAGTGATGTCCCGCACATATTCCCTACCATTACGTCCAAGTTGAGTTCACGAGCCATGCTTATCATTTTCAAAGCTTCTGTGAGTCCCCCACACTTGTCGAGCTTTATGTTTACTGCCTGATATTTTTCAGCCAATGATGAAAGTGTTGTTCGATCAGAACAGGATTCGTCAGCAGCGATTGGTATTGGGGATTGCAAATGAACCAATGACTCATCCTTATTGCCGGGTAGCGGTTGCTCAATCAGTTCGACCCCCACCGCTTGTAACTGGGGCAATAAAGTCTCTAAAAGACCTATGTCCCAAGCTTGGTTAGCGTCGAGTATCAGGCGTGCCTTTGGCAGTTCCTCGCGCACAATGCTCACAATATCAAGATGCCTCTGCCGATCAACCTTGACTTTAATTAGTGGCATGTTGCTGGCAAGGCGCGCTTTTTGTCGAGTCTCATTGGCTGACCCAAGCCCAATGGTGAAGGCGGTAATAACTGTATCGAGTCGTGCCAGGCCTGCTGACTTCCATGCGGGTGCGCCGCTAATCTTTGCGCGTAAATCCCATAGGGCGCAATCCACTGCATTCCTGGCTCCACCAGACGGCAAAAGACGGTTTAGTTCATCGGATGGGATATCTACCTGTAATTCGTGCAATACCGCTTCAATCTGTGCAGCCATGCTCGCCGGAGTTTCTCCATCATAGTCAACGCCGGCCGCTTCAGCATGGCCGGATACGCCATTTTCATCCGTCAATCTAATTGCTAAAAGCGGGAGTTTCGTCATCGTCTGGCGCGCGATTTCAAACGATTCCCTCATTGGCCAGTATTCTATTGTGCTGCTCAGCGTCAGCATAATCAAATTAACTTTCTTGCAATTGAGTCGACACCACCTCGCATGGGATCACAAACGGGTAGTCCTAGCTCGGCTTCTAGACCTGTGCGATATTGCTCCCAACTGCGCGGGTCTAGTGATGAAGAGTTTATCGCCAGTCCTATGCAACGTACTTGCGGGTTCGTCAGTTGTCCCGCTTCAATGTATCGGTCAATCGCGATCCTTAGACTGGGCAATTTGATGTGGGGGTAGCCCTCGATTGAGTTGCGTGAGGGATCATGACATAGCACCAATGCATCGGGCTGTGATCCGTGGAGCAACCCGAGTGTCACTCCGGCGTAGGCAGGATGGAATAGCGCGCCTTGACCTTCAATAACGTCCCAATGGTCGATATCATTAGCAGGGGATAGAAGCTCTGCGGCTCCGGGTATGAAATCCGCTACCACTGCGTCAATTGCGATGCCACTGCCTGCGATCATGATCCCGGTTTGGCCAGTTGCACGAAAGCTGGCGTTGACGCCCATGCTCTTTAGTGCCTTGGTCATCGCCAGTGCGGTGTACTTTTTGCCTAATGCGCAATCAGTGCCCACTGTCAGCAGGCGCTTTCCGCTGCGTTTGATGCCGGTTCCAGTGGGGAAGGTTAGATCGCTGTGGCGGATGTTGACCAACCGAACACCGTTGCGGGCCGCCGCCTCGCTAAGCTCTGGAAAACTCTCCAATCGTGTATGCATTCCGCTGATGACATCCATTCCAGCGTTCAGTGCTTCAACCAGCACGGGTAACCAAGTCTGCGGCAATTGACCACCCACTGCGGCAACGCCAATAACCAGTGATGCAGCACCTAGATTTGCAGCCTGTCCTGGATTTAAGTGACTCAGCCCTAGGCTAATCGTGGCGTTAGGCAATCGGCATTCGCCTATGACGTCAGGTCCACACCAGTCGCGTAACCCAAAGCCCGTTTTGGCGTCGGATTTGAGTGTGACGTCCCCAAGAAAGACTAGGTAGGGTTTTCGCAATTTGTGCATGGCATTAGATTTGAACTACTTAGACTATATCAAATGGATAGAATGTTGTCCAAAATGTGCGTTTGAACAGCGATTTCACTCTTTATTCGGATTCCAGGAAAAGTCTTTGGAGTTGAATAAAACAAGTTCAATCAGACATTTATTGATCAATTTCATGTGTTTTAGTCGATTTTTGTGGTTAAAAATAGACCATTTTTGTATTTTTAAGCTAGCGATTAATGTTCTTTAGCTTCATGGCTAATGTATTTTGGATATGATATTGTCCAAATTCTGAGAGGGCGTACTTGTGTCGCACATCGAACCGCTGCCGAAAGTTCTTGCCGAACGCCTTCGCCTGCGGGCTGATGCGTTTGGCATACCTGGCCTAGCCATCGTCTTAGTTTCGGCCGGTCGTCATTCAATTTGGGTTCATGGTGAGGATGCGCCTGGTTCTGGTCAGAACGTTACGGAGCAGACCTGGTTTTCCGTCGCATCTGTTGGAAAGCATGTGACAGCCCTGGCTGTCCTTGATCTGTCGCAACGTGGCCTTGTTGACTTAGACGCTCCAATCGGACGTTACTTGACGGAAATTCCGCCGGCTTGGGCTAACAGAAGCATACTTTCTCTGTTGCGACACACAAGCGGATTGCCTGAGTACTTGAGTTACACCGACGCAGATGATGTGCCTGATCGTCGCGATGAGTTTATGCGTGTATACGCCGCCTTGCAGCCACTATGGGATGAGGGTCAGGCTTGGATGTACAGCAATACAAACTATATCCTGCTCGGATTTTTGATCGCTCAGATGTCTGGCGTCAGCTATGGCGAAGCTCTCCATCAAATTTTTAAAAGTTTCGGTTGCACTGGAGTGGCCGTATCGAGCCCTGCATGGGCGAGAGAGGCCAATGCAAAGGGTTCGTGTGGTACCGCTATAGACGAGTCAAGTTTGTTGCGCCAAGTGATCGGTGATGGGGACATTTCATTCACTTCTGAAGGCGCTGCGGCCTGGCTAGGATTAATTCTGGGTGATAAAGCGCTGGATGAACATCATCGTAGTGTGATGTTTTCTGCCGCAACGATGAAATCGGGACGTCCTTCGCCGTATGGTTGTGCATGGTTTGTGGATCTGCTTGGCGAGACTCCAATCTGCCACCACGCAGGACACTTTGACGGGTGGACGGCAATGGCCTATGTTGTTCCGTCTATGGGGTGTGCCGCCTTGGTGATGTGCAACCTGGCTCCAGGCAATACACGAGCAGTACGATTTCTCACGCAGATGGCACTTGAGGGGTTTGTTCCAGGTTCAACGCCGCTTGCCCTAGATTTGAAGTTCGATGATGCGCCGGATCTCACTTCCGTCGCCCGATCCCAACTGTTACGCCAAGGTGCAGTGGATGCGTCATATTTTTCAGAAGAGATGACTCGTGTGGCTGAACGTGGTGGTCCGGTACGCAACGTAATTAATCTCTGGTCGGGCCAAGAGCCGCAGATTTTTGGCTTGATCGAGTCGCATGAGCACCCTACGCATGTGTTTCGCCGCTACAGGGTCTCGTATCCGGAGCGAATTGAGCATCTTCTAGTTGGCACAACCACCACAGGGCAGATCTGTTGGGCGTGGCCTCTCTAATTCTTGATCGCGTATGCTGGAGAAACCTATAATGGACATAAAAATATCCACTTAATGAAAATGTTTAATGAATTCTATGATAAATTTAGGCTTTACCATAGATTTACGGATAACATCCTATCCATAAAATTCAATTGTCCCTTATCAAATTGGAGAGATCGGCATGAAAAACAGTCAGGTAAAGTGGTATCTAACATCGGTAGCTGCGGCTGTCGCGGCAATGTCCGCTTCAGCTCAGACGGAGCCACAGGGAAGCACGCAATTAAATCGTGTTGAGGTCACATCCTCCAAACGAACGCAATTTTTGGTGGATGTTCCATATTCAGTTAGTGTCATTGGCGGAAGCGAGATATCCGATCGCGGCGTAACCGATATTCAGCAGATGCAGTCAGTTGTCCCTTCATTGTTTATCAATCAAAACGCACCAGGTGCCAGTCGAATCCAGATGCGCGGTCTGTCGCAGGGGGTAGGTTACGGCGCTGCATTGGTGGGAACTTACCTAGATGAAATATCGCTCAACATGCCAGACGCGCAGCGCTCGCTCGATGTTCCATTGGTTGACATGCAACGCATTGAGGTATTGCGAGGCCCTCAAGGCACTCTTTACGGCGACGGTTCTATGGGAGGAACCATCCGCTTTATTACTAAAGCGCCCAAACTAAACAAGTTTGAAGCCGAATTGGAGACCGGATACGGACAGCTTACCGGAGGTGGTGCAGGTTGGCGTGCAAACGGAATAGTGAATGTTCCACTTTCTGACGGAGTTGCGGGGCTGCGTCTAGTGGTCGGTCATGAGGATTTACCTGGTTGGGTAGACAACAGCGTCAACGGTGCCCAAGATATCAATAGCGCCAAGCGTGACTACCTTCGCGGCAAACTATTGTTCAAGCCGAGTAACAATGTGGACGTAACCGCTATGTTTTTCCAGACGGCTACTGACACCAAGAACAATTCCGGGTCTACGGCTGACGGCACTATTAAATCCTATATTGCGTCGCCCACCACAGACAAGACCAATTTATTCAGTCTAGTGGTTAATGCCGATCTCGGCAGTGTTCGTTTGGTCAGTTCTACTGGATACCTCGAGCGAAAAATAGACACTACGGCAGAGCTAACAGCCGTCTTTGCAGGCGCTCCCTTTAGGGCGGTCATCATGCCCAAACCGACATCTGGTGGTGCGTACCGGCAGGATTTGAGTCAAAATATAACGACCCAGGAACTGCGCTTGGAGTCGGATGAAAATGGTCCCCTTAGCTGGACTGCAGGGGCCTATTTCCGAAAAACAGACACCCATTCCGTCACATCAGATGTCTGGACAGATGCAAACTTTCGGCTACAGGGTGGTTTTGATGGCAACGCTCCAACTAATGTTCGCCAAACCGCCTTGTTTGGCGAGTTAACCTATGCCTTGGCGCCGTTATGGACGGTGACAGGCGGTCTTCGCTCTTTCCGCGAAGATTCGGAAAATGTCGGCTTCAAGTTGCCCTCCGGCTTCGCGCCGCCTGGAACGCCTTCAACAATTTTCAACGATCAAGCTTCATACAGTGCCACAACACCGCGAATAAACTTACTTTGGAGATACGATACCAAGAGTGCTCTATACCTGACGACTTCCAAAGGTTTCCGCAGTGGCGGTTTCAATGCGACGCAAACTCCTCGTCAATACGGCCCAGAAGACATTTTCAATACTGAGCTTGGAAATCGCGGCTCCGTACTGGGTGATCGTCTGCAATATGAAGTGGCTGTGTATCAGAGTAAGTACAGCAATGTCCAAGCGCAGGACTTAGCTCCTGGTTGCACGCCTGCAACATGCCAAGCACTTACGGTGAACTCCGGTCAAGCTTCAGGTCCGGGGATGGACATTACAGTTTCAGCCGCGCTAACTGAATCACTAATCTTAGATGCATCGGTGGGGTACTCGAACTTAGTCTATGACGTTACCACTCGAGAGCGTAACCAGGGTGATCCACTTAATTTTGTACCTCAAACAACGGTCTCGATGTCGCTTAGTAAGCGCTTCAAATGGGCACCGAGTATGCCGGGCATGTTCAGGCTGGATTATCAACACTCTGACCCAGTCAAAATGATCATTCGCAATCAAGGCGTGAACATTACCAGCGATGCAGTCGACACTTTCAATGCCCGCATAGGTCTGGAAATGCCAAAGTGGCAGGTCTACTTTGAAGGTAGAAATCTTACAAACTCCAACAGTGTTACGTTTCCTGGCATATTCGGGCTACCTGACTCTCGCGTAGCACCTAGATGGCTAGGGGCGACGATTAGGCTCCAATATTGAAAGTTGAATTCAACCTTGGCTTTGCAAAGCACTGCCTGTTGAAATGCCGCATTGGGCGGCTTATCAGGAGTGCCTAGCGAGTAGCGCCTTGTATTCGGAAAATCTAACTCGGTGCACCAAGGTTCTTTCAACTAACTTGCTTCTAAATCGGAGTGCAAATCGGAGTGATGGACCAGTCATAGCTTCACTCCTTACGCGTAATTCTCTAGTTGGGAGAATCTATGCTTTTCGATTTAAATTAGCACATAGGCCGATAGATTAATAGGGATTTCACGGTTTTTTTGTTGCCACAGAAGTAGCCGCTTACGATACGGTCCTCCACTTGCAAGGCTAAAGCCATGAATGATCAAAACGCACCAATACAGGACGAATTAACCGAAGAAATTCTCAATGGTATTCGCGGGTGGATAGAAATAGAGAGTCCTACGGATATACCCGAAGCGATGGCTCGAATGTCAGCGAGAATTCAAGCTGATTACGAGGCTATCGGCCTCCGAGTAGAGCGAATCGCAGGTCGAAAAGGAATGGGTGACCATTTATTGATTACAGCTGATCAATTGTGCCCACCCGAAGTCGCTAACGGATCTGGGATTTTGGTGCTCAGTCACATGGATACCGTTCATCCCATTGGCACTCTGACTGGCGCATTACCCTATCGTGTTAAAGGTAACTGTGCCTTTGGGCCAGGCGCAGAGGATATGAAGGGCGGCATCTACCTCGCCCTTGCAGCCATTCGACAAATACAGCGCCAAGGTGGCCAAACCTTGCTACCGATCCGACATTTGATCGTCTCTGATGAGGAAATGGGAAGCCATACTTCTCGAGAGTACATTGAACGTGAGGCCAAACGTTCAAAGTATGTGCTGGTAACAGAACCAGCCCGCTCCGGTGGAAAAATTGTTACCGCAAGGAAGGGATGTGGAGACTTTAAAGTCACAGTCAAAGGATTGGCCGCACACGCAGGAGTTGAACATCATCTCGGGCGAAACGCAATTTGCGAAATGGCCCGACAGGTTCTTGAAATCCAATCAATGACAGATTACAACCGCGGCCTGACCGTTAGTGTAGGAACGATAAAAGGGGGCACACGACCCAACGTAGTCCCTGATGAAGCAATCATTCAAGTTGACGTACGTGTTCCGAATCCCGAAATTGGTGCGGAAATTACCAGACGTATGTACGAATTGAAGTCTTTTGATCCGGATTGCAGCGTTGAAGTCGAGGGCGGTATTGATCGGCCGGGTTACGAAAAGACGCCTGGGATTTCCGCCTTGTTTGAACACGCAAAAGTGATTGCATCTCAGATCGGATTTGACTTACAAGATCTCAAAACCGGTGGTGGTAGCGACGGTAATTTTACGGCAGCCTATGCGCCCACATTAGATGGTCTTGGCGTTGATGGAGACGGTGGCCATACATTAGAAGAACGTTTATATATTTCTTCGATTGTTCCCCGTATGGAATTATTAAAAGGCCTCATGGAAACACTTAAATGATAACTCAAGCGTCCAATATTGTTCTCTTAACTTGATGTAAATAATATAGGCACATGTTATGAAATTTATCAAAATATAGTATGGAATGGAACCTAGCGGCGCGTGTCGAAAAAATGAATCCTTCGGCAATTTGGGAAATCCTTAAGGGTACCGAACGCCCTGGAATTATTAGTTTTGCTGGCGGTTTTCCATCGCCACACTCATTCCCTGTATCGCAATTTAAAGCCGCCTGCGATCATGTTTTGCGCACAGACCCAACTGGTGCTTTGCAATATGCCGGAAGCGAAGGATTTTCGCCACTTCGAGAAATGGTTGCCCAACAGTTGCGTGATCAGAGCGCATCATTAGGGGTTGCGTGGAATGTTGATCCTTCACAGGTGCTTATTACCAATGGTTCTCAGCAAGGATTGGATCTGGTGGCTAAGGTATTGCTGGACCCTGGTAGTCGAGTGCTCGTTGAATCACCCACATATTTGGGCGCTGTGGCCGCATTTGTGGCTATGGAGCCTGAGATCGTCAGCGTGTCGAATAGTCAAGACGGCGTGGACATTAACTCTTTGCGGGAATCATTTCGTAGGAATGCAAATCAAAATGGGATTGGAGGTGACGCTGCGCGTTTTCTATACGTTCTCCCAAATTTCCAAAATCCGACTGGGCGAACCATGTCAGAGGCTTGTCGCGTAGAACTTTCCGATGAATCCAAACGCTTAGGCCTTCCATTGATAGAAGATAACCCGTACGGCGATATTTGGTTTGAGTCCCCGCCTCCGGCGCCACTTACAGCACGAAACCCGGAAAGTTGCATTTATCTCGGATCATTTTCGAAGCTTCTTGCTCCAGGTTTGCGGATGGGATTTATGGTTGCACCCAAGTCCATTTATCCAAATTTACTTCAGGCCAAACAAGCATCCGACTTGCACAGCGCTTCATTTAATCAAAGGTTAATTTTTGAAGTAATGAAAGACGGATTTTTAAACACTCACGTGCCAGCAATTAGAAATCGTTATAGGGCGCAGCGCGATGCAATGCTACAGGCTCTAGAAGAAAATTTTCAATCAAATGAATCAAAGGAGCAGGGCACTTCTAGTCAAACTGTCGAATGGAATAAACCAGCTGGAGGTATGTTCATTTGGGCACGGCTGCCTGAGGGGATTAACGCTTATAAGCTATTGCCTAAGGCCATAGAGCTTGGGGTCGCCTTTGTGCCTGGAGCGCCGTTTTTTACGGGACCTGGTGATGAGCGAGCTATTCGTCTTTCTTATGTAAATCCTACCGTAACTGAAATTCATGAAGGGGTAAAACGTCTGGCTACTGCAATTGAATCAATTAGAGCCTAACGGGCTTACTGAATTTATAAAACTTACAGTTAATCATTAATTCTTGATAAGTAAAAACAGGAGAAAAAAAATGCAATCCAGTGCCGCATATAAAGACCAGTTATGGGAGCGTCAACCCGCAGCGGAAGAATTTTTATCTAAGAGTATTGAGGTTTTTTTAGAAGGCTGTTCTGATTTATCTAAGCTATCGGCAGAGCTGATGGATCGCACAGCCATCAGGTTGCGCGATTTGGTTGACCATATTTCATTTTCCGACATTGAAATTGAGTTCAATCTTCAGCGAGCTGGTTGGGCCTCAGTTGGCGATGGTATTTTCGAAAATGAAAGTGGACTATTTCCTGCTTTCATTCGAGGTACGTCATCTGAACTTTGGATTCGGGTTGAAGACGTATCGAATTTTTTGAAAGTGCGACATATTGACAGTGAAATTTCGGGTGCTGAATTTAGTCGATGCAGGAAAGCCATCATTTATGCCAACGAAAAACTTAAAATTGGCGTGATAGAACGCAACGGTTATAGAGATTACATTGTGCCACCCGTCAATTCTGAGCAACTGAGATCAGCCAGATTTCACCTTCAAGTTTTCCGTTCACGTCGCCGCCAGTTCGATACGGTAGAGCAAGGACTGGCACATACTGAGCAACTTATTGATCAATCCGTCGCTGCGATTGGTGCGGACTGGAGTTGCGATCTTTGGTTGCGCGCAGAGAGAGAGTATTGGCTGCGTAATTGTGCAGCTGGACGACTGCAAAAAGCGAAGCAAGATGCAGTTGGAATTGGATGGGCAAACATTGATCACCACACGTATGACGGCTCGAGAAAGCACTTTCGCCATACCATTCGTATTTTGGAGAAATTAGGTTACCAACTTCGTGAGATGCTTTATGCAGGTGAATTAGCTGGATGGGGCAGTCAAGTTCTTTGGCAACCTGCGATTAGAAGTACTATTTTTGCTGATGTTGATCTTGCGCCAAATGAGTTGACAATCGATTTTTCACACGAAGTTTTACCTGATCTTACTAAGCATCGGCGAGCTGGGCTTTTATCGGAACTTTTGGGTGAGTCAATACTTGAAGCTGGTCTTAACCACGTCGCTGGACTTTATAGCCAATCACATTTTCGTAACCAGTTAAACCGATCCGGCATTGAAATGATGAAACCTTTTACCGATTGGCCTCATCTTTATCAGGAGCTCACTACGGGAGATTGGGCCGCTGTCGATCCAATCCGGGTACAAGGATTACTCGCTGCAGGACACATTGAGATTGAAGAGGCTGAGAAGCTATGCCTTCAAGGGTCCATCATTACGCACTTTGAGAATATTGAAAGAAATGATGGCTTTAAGGGTTTCAATCGTGATGGAATTGACGGTGTTCTAAGAAAGCTTGACCCTCGCGCCTATTTGTAAACACCAATTGGCTTTTCGCCAGCTCCGTGCAATAAACGTGTAATAGAATCGATTTTTAGGGGAGCAAAGAGTCAGCAAAAGACTCTGCAGATGACAATATCGACCTCCAAAACAGAAAAAACATTGAAAAATTCAATGCTTTATGAGTTGGCTCCTCAACCTGGGCTCGAACCAGGGACCTACGGATTAACAGAAAACTAGGTTCCTGAAATACCTATATAAATCAATGACTTATACGGGTAAAAATAGACCGTGTAATAAATCGTGTAATACCTAATTTTGTTGCATTATGTAACAAACTGGTTTTTTGCCCCATTTTCACTCAGCCTAAATTGAAAAATCAAGTGGGCGAGGGTGATTTCACTTTGGCTCGCCAGCACTAACGATCAAAGCACAGAATTAAATTCTTCGGCGGTAACACCAGCCTGTCGCAGCACACCGTTGACTGTTCCCACCTTGACTTCCTTGTGATTTGGGACAACGCAGCCTTGACCGTTGCGGCGCATCACGATGTGGCTGCCCGATTAGCGCGCCACCACAAAGCCAAGCTTTTCAAGCGCCCGCACTATCTGTGCTCCGGACAAGCCAGGAAATTTAGGCATGCGCCACTTCAAATGTCGTTACTAGCGGGTGAGCGTGAATATTCATTGGAAATACTTCCAAATAAAGACTGGTAGCCTCCTTTAGATTTAGTACCGCTTCCGCAACCGTTTCACCCTGTGTGGTAGTTCCGGTTTCAGGATTCAGTGCGATGAATCCGCCTTCCTCGGCGGCAGTTAGGACAGCTGTAAGTAACATGATTTACTCCAAATATATGTTGATTATGCGCACAAAATTCCGATCGCGCCGTTCGCTCCGATACACAGATTCACTGGTAACGCACTAAGCCTATCTGTAAATATCATTACGATCGCCTACCCGTAACACAAGCACCGTCATGCGCTCATCTTGAATGCTGGTGATGATCCTGAAATCACCGACTCTGTATTTCCAGAACTCGCCAAGGGTCGAACCTTTTAGCGCTTGGCCGGCGCTGCGGAGATCTCTGCGGCTTCGTATTCGATCTTTCATGAACTCAATCAGCCTTCGGGCAACCTGGCGGTCTAACTTTGCAAGTTCTTTTTTGGCAGACTCTTGAAATTCAATTTGCCAAGCCAAGTTCTGTCTCCACTGCAGTCAGGCTGAACGTCTTGCTCTTGCCATTGCGGACCTTTGCTAGGCGTTTTTCAGCAAGGTAGAGGTCTTCCAAGTCCGCTAAATGCTCAACGATTGCTTCCCGAGCGTAGAAGCTCTTGATTCGCCCTGTTGATTTGGCGAGCTTTTCCAGTCTGTTTTCAATTTCTTCCGGTAGTCTAAGGGCGAGCATGGTGCTTCCTGCCAGTTGATATACAGATTTGGCATACACTCAAACGAGGAACAGGATTGCATTTCCAAAAATACTGAGGCCCTGGATCAAACTATGCCGCTGCGTTCTGAATCGAATTATTGGGTTTAATTTAGCTTGCTCAAAGTCGACATTGGCCTTGCCGAAAATCGGTCCCAGATATAGCTCGTGAAAATTGAGGGGATGGCCAATTTCCCGCCTATCCAATTGGAATCCAAACTCTAATTCCAATTTTCCGATAGTATTTTCGATAATGAGCTATCCTGCAGAGGGTTGTACATACCCCGATGGAGACGGACGCAATAATGGAAATTCGCAGTTTTCTTGGCCTGACTGATGAGATGGCCTATCTTGTCGGTTTACCGATTGTCTTTGCATTGATTGCTACAGAAGTACTCGTGATGGCGCTCAAGGGTGTCCGGTACTACAAGTGGGGCGACACGCTGGGGACTTTGGGAATGCTAGCTGGGAATGTCGCCATGGGAGCGGTGGTCAAATCGCTGTTCTTTGGATGTATGGTATTCACCTACCAGTACCGCCTATTCGATTTGCAAGCGGATCTGGATCCGTGGCTTCTGTGCTTGGTGGCGCTGTTTCTCATCGATTTGATGTTTTATATATGGCACCGAGCGAGCCACCGCGTGCGCTTTTTGTGGGCCATTCACTTGAGCCATCACTCCAGCCAAGAGATGAACTTCGTCGTGGCATTCCGCCAACCCGTGCTTGCGCCATTGTTCAAGATACCATTTTTTGCCCTCTTGCCCATCCTTGGCCTTGATCCAACGATCATCGTGGTTGTCGGCACGATATCGACCCTCTGGGGTGTTGTTGGGCATACCCAAATTATTCTCAAGCTTGGGATTGTTGAGTGGTTCCTGAACACGCCGTCGGCCCACCGGGTACACCATGGCATCAATCGGCAGTATGTTGATAAAAACTATGCCAACATGTTCATTTTCATTGACCGCCTGTTAGGCACTTACGAACCTGAAGTG